>CEGF01000788.1_pt1 | contig 86659 bp, 89 predicted proteins | sample 306341 | NCBI WGS metagenome assembly CEGF01 (sample SAMEA2755655, study PRJEB7226) | microbial mat metagenome | biome: microbial mat; feature: hypersaline; material: grass silage | place: USA | collected 2014-02-19 | depth 0 m
CGCAAAGGACGCTTTGCGATTAACAGCTCTTGACCGTCTAAAGCCACATGCAGCCAGCCTGCATCAGAGTGCTGAGCGGTGCCCGCAGTTAACCCAATCAGGCTGGCTAAACTAACGCCATCCACAAAGTCGGCTGCTGTAACCTCCCCATACCAATCGACGCCCCCGTCACTAGCAATTATAGGTCGGTTAAATAAACTTCTAGTTTCACTCTTTCCTTTGCCTCCGGCGGTGCCGGAGAGTAACATTCTCTCAAACATTTTAAATTACCTTATTTTATTTACCACCAACAAAGGTCTTTTCTAACTGACTCACAGTATCGGTGACTACGCTCACCAATTCTTGCACCAAATACCCAGTAGCTGAATAATGCTCCAACTCTTTACCCAACGCAAACGACTGCGACGCCAAAGTAGCAATAGTGGTCCCTGACATTTTGTACGTCTCGGGATCTTCTTCAATTCGGACAATCAGTCGATTTAACGCATCCGTAGTGTCCTCGACCATTTGTAAAATAGCTTTACGGTCAGTGGAGCTGAATCGATTAGACAATTCGTTAGTTCGGCCTATAATCACCGACCAATCTTTATTGCGCGTCACCAGCTTACTGTAAAGGTGTTTCTGTTGATTTGAAAGTGGGTCAACCTGTTTGGTTAACGTGTCCCTGATTTTATCCAATTCCGTCAGTTTGTCTTTACCGACTAACGGGTGCTGACGTACGCTCTGAAGGTTTTCAGGGGTTGCTAATAACAAGGTCACCCAATTCATAAACGGGCCTAAGACCTTGTCCTTGAGGTCTTCTGCGTGCTTAACCGCACCTTCTACGGCATCCAGGTAATCAATGTACGTCCCTTTGATACCTTTAGGACCATAGACCTGCATCTTACGCACCGTTGCGTAATCAACGTCCTTTAAAGCCTTTTCCAACTTACCTGCTTTTACGAGTCCTATGGCAGGTTCGTTTTTGGTTACCAAAATTGTGTTGTAGAACTCGGTAACGCTGTTAACAAAGTTAGGTAACAGTTCTTTCATCGCTTTAACACTTGCTTTGATGTTAAAGGCTTCTAAACCCAGTGCGTCGGCTTGTAAGGTAGTGACATTATCCACAATAAATACTCCTAACGGGTTACACGTTAATATTGTCAAGGTGTGAGCTATACAATTCCACATGATTGGGTTAATTTTTTACTGGGTCTCAGTATAGTTTGAAGAGTCACCGTTTCGTTTTTTCCTAAACGACTAAAAGGTTTTGATTGATTATGAGAATGAATGATTTTTTTAACCCGGCCCCTAAGATCCGTCCTTACTTAAATCTGGGTTGTTTGTTTGATATCCCGACAGGTCGTTATCACACAGGTGTACATGGTGAAAGTATACTGAACGGTGGACTATCGTACTTCACTGGTATTGGTGGTCGCGGTAACATGTTCAAATCCGTACTGGCACATTGGATGATCCTTCGGGTAATCTCCCGCATCAGTATCGCCAATGGTAACCTGTATGACACCGAAACGACACTGACCATGGAGCGTATCCATCAATTGGCCGCTCAGTTCCCAGACCTGGTGGATGTTGACCTGGAAGAAATTGGCCGTTTGGTTCTGACCGATAACACCGTGTACAGCGGGAACGAATGGTTTGCTAAATTCCGTGACTTCGCCAACCAGAAGAAGAAGGGGTCCAAAGATTGGATGGCGGAAACACCGTTCCTGGACAAAGACGGTAAGAACATCAAGAGCATGGTTCCTACTCTGTTTGAGATTGACTCACTGAGTATGTTCAGCACCGATTCAGTGGAAGCCATCTACACCAAGAATGAAATTGGTGACTCCGGTGCTAACACAGACGCTCTGCGCTCAGCGGCTGCCAAAAACCAAATGTTGATGCAGCTCCCCACATTGACGGGTTCCTCCAACAGCTATCTGATTGCGACAGCGCATGTAGGGGACAAGCACCAATTGGACCCGTATGCACCCAATGTTAAGAAGTTGTCATTCTTGAAAGGGAATGCTACCTTCAAGAACGTACCTGAAAAGTTCAGCTTTTTGACCAACAACCTCTGGTACTGTTTGAACGTCAGTGTGTTACAGAACCAGTCCACTAAAGGACCGGAATTCCCGAAGAATCCGAATGACACACTGAAAGGGGATACCGACCTTCAAATCCTGACCATCCAAAACCTTCGAGCCAAAGCAGGCCCCACTGGGATGCCTTTTGAGTTGATCATCTCTCAGCGGGAAGGGTTGCTGGTAGGACTGTCAGAATTCAACTACATCAAATCGTTTAACCGTTACGGTTTGGGTGGACATGATCGGGCGTATTACCTAGAGTTGTGTCCTGACGTCAGTATGCAAAGAACCACAGTCCGTTCAAAGATTGATGAAAATCCCAACGTTCAGCGTGCACTTGAAATCACCTCTGAAATGTGTCAGATGGAGAACCTCAACTTCCAACAGGCACAGGGTTACTTGTGTGGACCTAAAGAGTTGTACGAGAACCTTAAAGCAAAAGGGTACGATTGGGACATCCTTCTGAATAGTCGCGGTTACTGGACATTCACTGGGCTCGAACCCGAACAACCGTTCCTGAGCACGCTCGACCTTCTGAAAATGAATAAGGGCGAGTATCATCCTTGGTGGTACAATAAAGTGGCGAAGGAACTCGGGAAGGCTGAAATAAAATGAAGTTTTTGACAAAAGAAGACCTGTACGATGTGTGTGTAGTCCCCTTGAAGGGAGACTACCGAGGGGTGCACAAATCTGTTTCCTTGAAAAGGGTACTGAACCTTGTAGAGCTCTACGGGGAAATGCGAGTTATCGCCTACCGTATAACGCTGACTAAGATGTTTGGAATCACTCTACATGAACGTCGTTACTTCAAACCTGTTGACCCTCTCAATTTACTACTTAGTTTAGCTACTAAAGGTTTAAAAGAAAATGAAACTCCGTGAAAAAGTCGCGCAAATACTGCGCCAGCATAATGAAGCATTAGCCACCCTCTGGTTACAGCATTTCTGGGTAGGAGAAGTTGAGAACTTTGAAGAAGAAGTCCAGCACATCAACGGCTACCTGCGTCACCAGTTGGGTCTTTTACCGGTTAACACCATTCATGAGCGTGAATGTCTCAAGGACACAGTGGACGAAAAAGTGTGGTTGTCTACATTTGAAAGTGAAGTAGCGCCCTCCATTGCGATCCACGGGCTACCTTCCTGGCACGGGATTCCTTCCAATACCCCGTAAATGGTATAGCGTAACCATTAAACGAGGAATTGGATTATGGGTAATCGAGAAAAGGCTACTAAAGAGATCTTAATGTATATCGACAAGATTCTCCCCGGTAGCCCCAATACCAAAATGTGGGAAACCCAGCTAGCGGCGTTGTCAGACAAAGCGTTTGACACCTTCATGAAGCAATTGGAATCCGGTGAGGAAACACTATACCTGGTGGTACCTAACCTCACCGACTTTAAGGTTGATGTTCAACGCAATATTAAGATAGCGCGCGAATTGGGTCACGATTTCTTTGAGCGTTTGTGGTTAACTGATCCTACAACGGGTCAAGAGTATTTAAGTCCTGTTAAGTATCTGGTGGTGGACTTACCGCTACGGCGTCAGGTTCAGTTGTTGGTTAAGAAATCCAGTATTCCAGATGACAATGATCACGTTGACGAATTGACAGGTCAGCCTACTGGGGACTCTAAAGGGTCTAAGATTTCTTTTCCTGAACTACAGGTGTTGTTCGCACAGGGTCAAGAAAACGTCATTTTGGAGTTGATTAAGTTTCGAGGCGGGGACGAGAAGGCATTTAACGCTATGAACCGCTCTATTATCGAAACTGGGGGCGTTACGCTGGAATCCTTAGAGAAGGTGCCCACTAAAGTAAAAGCCGTCACAACGCTCAGTACGCTGCTTAAGGCGATGCATTTGGACAACACCCTTTAATAGGAACCGATAGAATGGAAAGTCACGCACTGTTTGAAAGAGCGCAATTGTTGGTAAATGAAATCGTTGAACGGAAACTGAATGAGTTTTTGGTTGATTCTGTGGGGGAGAAATTACTGAAGCCCCTTATGTCTATTCGGTATGAAAAACGCCTTTGGTTGTTCAACAGTGTAGAGGACCTGCAAGATTTTTGGGAACTCATTCGTAAAGACAGTGAGTTTTGTGACTTCATTCTTACGTCCACTATTGAGTTTAGAACCCGTTTAACCAGTGACCAACAGACGTATAACCTTTTCGTCAAACACCTCTCCAATAGTGTTACGTGTTTTTCACCGCATTATCGGGAAGGGTTATTAGCCATGGACGAGGATTTATACGATCGACTACCTGAACCTGAAACGTTTCAACATCTATTATTCGCTAACCCGTGGTTTGTATTCACACTGGTACTGACCTTATCCCCCCTCAGTGTCTTAACTAGTCTGTTAAACAGACTTAATGAAGGTTGATCTATGGAACAACAACGTTTACTAGTAGACCTCGACGTGATCCTCGATACACGATTGGGGGCGATATCACAAGCCAATGACCTGGCTGCACAGTTTCTGGTTAAGACCAATTACCAAAATCGGTTATCAGACGATTTTGAAACGTTGACAGGCGGGATCATCACCAACGAACAATTCAGGGAAGCGTACCTTAATCGGAATAAGGAAACCTTAAAGCGGTCCTTAGTGACCGCGTTTCCTTTGGCGCTGAAGAGTATAGTGGGTGGATTGGTCACCTTGGCGGAAAACACACCCATTGTTGATGAAGTGATCCTGGGTATTAATTATTGGCCGTATCATCTCACACGGGATGAGATTGAGTTGTTTAAAATGGCCATTAACAATTACGTAGGATTGGAACTCAGCTACACGTGTAAGTTTGTTCGTATTCCGCCTCACGATTTCGACCCCTATACGTTCTCAGTTAATTGGGACGGTTACGTCACCTACGACTATGACCAATGGATAGTGGATCATACCCAAGCGTTGATCAACAAACCGATACCCCAGTATACTTTAATAGGACCAGCACTTTCTCGTAAAGTCTTTATTGAAAACGCTAAAGTAAATGTGGACGAAATGGGTGAAGTCGACGCCTTTGAAGGAATTGAGTTTCTGATGACGGCGTTTGTGGGTCTGGAATTATTGGATTCGAAATACTTTTCAGTTCTGAAATTGGTATAAAAAGAGTCTCTCCCTTGGGAGAGACTCTTTATTTGTTTATCTGACCTGTATAGTTTTACATGATCGTTCAATGTTATGTCAAGTACGGTTACTTGTCTTTTTCCATATCGTCCATGAATTCATCGTACTTCAATTCGGATATCCCTATCCCGGTTTCACCCGGTACAGGATTGGCTTTAGGGAGTTGGTCCAACACAGGGGTAGGTGGTATGACTTCACCGTCAATGACTTCGGTCGCTTCAAATGGTGACCGCGCGCCAAACTGACGGTTGATCTTCAATACGGCATCAGCGACCAGACGGTCCGACTCAGCCAATTTCTCAGCCGCCCCGATACGTTTGTTACCTAGCGCGGTGCGATCCATGTCACCCAGTGCCTGTAACAGCACTGTTTGGTCATCCTTGGTAACGGGTATGCCGCCCTCCAACAGTTTATCGACCAACTCACGCCGTTTACTCTGTGTAAAACGAAGGATGTCGTCATCCGTTAATTGGTACTCTGACATATCTGTGTCTCCTGGTACTGAAAAATAATTCAAGTATATATTATTTAAGCGAATAGCCTTACGGTGGAGTTATTAAATTGTGTTTATCAAACGCTGGCTAGGTAAGAATCGCTTCAAACGGTTCAAAGAAAAATACTTTGACACAACCCTGGGCACTTGGGACATGCATTACACGTCGGTACATGAACTTGTAACGCTGGTGTTAACCAGTGACTTGACCCAGTATTGTGCCCGTTCAGGTTCCACAGTAAGGATACGTGTCGCCCACAACAATATTTACGTCTTGCTGGGACTGTTGGACGAAGCGTTAGACGTGCTCAACAGCGACCGCGATGTATCAAAAGCGATTCAGAAACCCCGTAACGCTGAAACGTTATTCACTATACGATTAGACGACTATTTAGTCACTAATGACAATATCCCGTTAAAACCAAAGGAGTTTATTCATGCTTTATACACCCTCATTCACAACCTGACCAAGGCGCTCAACACAGTGAAGAATAAAAACCCGCGTAAGTACGACTATTACGTGAGACACTTTACACACCTGATTGAAGAGACGTTCGAAGTCCTTCTTGGGTTAGTTGAGGTCGATCAACATGCGAGAAAACAAAGAAGTCGAAAGGATGTTATCCTCTAATACCAAATTGGTAGAAGAGGCTACAGGTGCTTTAAGTCGACTCTTTCGACAAATCCTCCTGGATGCCAATGTAGGTAAAATGCTTTGGGGTGCGTTGATGGATCGCTACCTTAAAGACCCCCGCAACCGGATCGCTCAAGTTCCTAAAGACATCTCCAGTGCACGCGGTAACCTGGCCAAAGAGTTGGTCCGCACTGACATGACCTGGAAAGTCTTTAATAAGGCCATCCGTTTTTTAAATCCAAGGAATGTTAAAATCAGTGTCACTATTGAGTGGCAACGCGGTCGCACCACCGTACACGAAGTTCAGATTTACAAATCGTTAACCACACTGGGTAACGACCCTAAACTGAATCGTGATGCAGTAGGGGAGGGACTCTCCCCCATAACAGTGGCGTTAGACAAAAATCTGGAAGCCTTCAAAGCGTACCAAAAAGGTACGGGCGAGAAAGAATAGTAATGGGTCCCCTTAAGGGGACTCTTTTTTTTTTCGTTATTTTGTGACTATGTTTTTATTAAGGAGCCTTAAAATGGCCGGTAAAGTTGCCAATACCCTGTTTCACAGTGGACCTGACGATAATCTGTTGACTGTCGACGCCTACCAGATTTCAGATAACTCTCCCAAGAACAATTTCTTTGAACCGTTCAATGTTACCTCCGCTAACCTCATCGGGGAAATCCGTAACAACCCGGCGGCGTTAGACGAGATAAAGAGTGTTTTAGTAAACACCAGTACTAATATGTTAAGTAAAGGAGAGGTCCTTGCCCAACTCGGTACTCAACTCAATGGGATAAAACCTCAATTAAAAACATTAACGGGCAGTTTAACTGATACGTTGGTGAATGCGTATAACACTAACTCTGCTTTAATGAAGGGGGTGAGTGATGTCTCTGTGAAGTTGGGTGGGGCGATACAGACTTTCAGTGGGGTAGCTGCGGATGAGATGAAAGGACTGCTCTCCCTGGCTGAGACACAGTTGGCGGGAGTTGCCGAAATTGAACTCGTTGACTTGACATTACAATCCCTCGTCACTAGTAGTTTGTTAACCGATTTAACAAACAAAGGACTCACTGAAATTGCGACTTCCGTTATAAACGGGATCGGTAACCCAGACGTCACTAAAAGGTCTCTATTAGACGCTCTAGAAGGTTTTGTCGATAAAGGCATGTTACCACTGGTCGATCTTGTAATCGACCGTGTAGGGGCTAATACGACCCTTTCTGAAAGACCGGCGTTGGTCTCTGATATTCTTAAAGGGTATCACCTACCGACCAGTATGGGTCCCAGTCAATATCTGGCGGAAGAGACTCGTCTGTTGAACCTCCTGAACAAAATCGACCCCCAATGGTCCGTGTTGAAGCGCAACATTGATTGGGTGTCCGACCTAACACCGTTTGTGTCAGCCAGCGATGACGCCATCACCTTGTTCACGCACGGTACTCGTTTTAAGACCGAGGCCCTTATCGCTAAAGAGTATGGTGTAAAAAATCAAAAACAACTGGTTCGTAGCTTCTACCCCCGGATCGGTATTTAAGACAGCATAGGCTGCTCCCCAAAAGGGAGCAGTCCTTTTTATCCCCCTTTACCCATACCAACCGCAAAACCAGACAACAATCTAGCGGGTGGTGTCCCCATAACGAAGTTAGCTAAATTTGCACTACTCGTCCAGGTATCAAAATCCGTAGCGCGTTTAGCGGCTGCTATTTTCAATCGTCTCCACGAATAGACTTGGTCGGTGAGTGAGAGCCCACCTAATACTGCCATGTAGTCGGTGAACGCATTATCGTCATCGAACATCCCTTTGGTGGCTAAGTTCACCATTGTTGAGGCCGCCGCCGTAACCGCATAGGCTCCACCACTTGCTACAGTTGCTATCGCACCCGCTGTCAATGACGCTACTTCACCCATGTCGTTACCTGTATGGATGGGTACGTGCATAATCGTTGACAGGTCCACCACTGAGAAACTTACGTCAATTCCCAAAGGTTCCCCTTCAGGTGTCCACCCAATATTCCCTGACCCTCGTGTGATAGACAAAGACTCAATCATACCCAATCGGATTTGGTTCTTACCCTGAGCATACAACTCACAAATGAATGGACTGGTGTACGATTGCTTACCTGTGGACAAGGGTAGTGACCCTGCCAGTAACATTGCCAACGGAACATACAAGTTCATAAAACGGGAGAGCTTGTTTCCATAGGGAGAACGTAACTCGATGGTGTAGTCAGCTCTGGGTAAGTTAGCCGTTGACCCATCCCATGTCTTAGGGATGTCAGCAAACGCCGCGCCTGTGAAGGCGGTTAACCCACTCAACGCCACTCCATCTGCCAAACCGGTTAAGGCGTTCCTACCGGCTTCTATGACGGCGTCAATCGGTAGAACCCCAGTATTACCATCTGCAAAATTGAACCTCGCCGATCGTCCTGCACTGGAGGCCGAGTTTACCGTGGATGCTATTCCCGATTCTTTAGTGCTGTTACTAAAGGACTCATTGAACGTCCCTGGGTTATCCACACGGAACGTTACAAATTGCGAACCGTCTTGGAACTCTGATTCCATGAAAGTTGCTAAAGCACTGGCTGACTCTGCAACACCGTCAACCACCTTACCCAGTTTGTCCCCTAACCAGTAGGCAAACGTTTTAAGTGTCCCGTCCTCTTTAGTACCCGTTTCAATAGTCCCTAGTCGATCCGCAGTGGGTCCTTCGGAAGATTCTTCGTCATAAGCCGAATCCATCAGTGCGTAGTATGTGTCCCGGTAATCATTAAACGATAAGTCTGGCGTGTTCTTTAACGTTTGACCTTTGTTCATGTACTCCAGGAGCTTACGACTGAGTTCTTCGTTAGACCCTTCTTCTTCCAGTATCCGCCTAACCTCTTTTCGTTGTTCATTAGCCATGATCTGTGCGCGGTTAACAACCTTCAGGATATCAATGGTGCCGCCCTCAGTCCAGAAGTCCATCGACCCTTTACTCATGGCGGCAATATAGGGTTTAAGGTCTTCAGGCGTTAGGTGAGGTTCATTGGCATACAGTTCTTTCTCATCGGGCGTGGACGCGTTCCTGGCTAACCCCATGTTAACAGCCAAAGCGTTAACAATAGTCTGAACTGCGTTCCAATACAGCACCATGGTCGGTTTAAGGTAGTAATACTTACTCAACGGTTTCTGGAGTAAGAAGTTTACAACACGGTTTGCCAATATAAACGGTTGAAATGGGATCGTGACGACGTGTCCCACTGATTTTGCTAAGGTGTAAATGACCCCTTTACCACGGCCCGTGTTTGCCAAGCTCGCTGCATGGGGGTTATAGAACCCACCAAAGAAAGCGGTCAGTGAGTTAAACTTGGGGACACCAAAGCGCATGTGTACTAGGTTGGCGTTATTGTCGATCGCTTCACTGTAGTAGCGACCCATCCCACCACCGACTACACCGTTATTATTACTTAAGAATTTACTCTTTACAGGCAAGTCTGCCCATTGAGTGAATTGGGGTGGAGGATTAACCGCAAAGTTACCCCCCAAAGAGGAATCTGTAAATTTGACACTCGCATCTTTCATTGTGCGACGCACCGCGTCAATGTCGGATATGCTACCTGCTGGTAACATGAAGGATTGACGTATCCATTCGTTATCTTGTAACTTTTTCACTTTCACGACTCCCTAAAAAGGAAAGGGTGGGGTCACCCCCACCCCCTTCAACATCAAATAGACCGTGAAAGATCAACAGGTGGTTTAACCCCTCCTATCTCCACGGGTCTAGCGCCCCTCTGAACATCCGGACTAGGAGCATTTCCTTTACCGGCATCGGGTGAGCGCGTGTTCACTTCTATGGTACCCAATTTACCGTCAATGGATTTCAGGGTTCCATCCATGGACATCTGTACCTGAAGTTGTTTTTCCATCGCCTTCAGCATTACACTCATTGAGCGCTCAGACATCTCCTGGGTGAATTGTGTCTGTACCTCCGTTTCTTTTGCAGACCTTTCGGCTCTATCCCGAACATTCACCATCTCCTTATCGGTTCTTGTTAAACCGGACGAGTCGGTTATGTCAGGTTGTGAAACAGATCTAATCGACGTTGCCTCACCCACACTGGTTCCCTGATACCGTGCTTTTCTGGTGGCCACTTCTTCAAATATATCAGCAGAACGTTTATCACGGAAACGTCTGCCGTGGGCGTAGTAACTACCGTCAGGCTGAGGTCCTTCCTTGATTTCAGCCTCGACTTTAGCGACCTCTGGAGCTTTACCCTCATTTGAAACGTCTGTCTCGGTTCCGGCAACGACTTCTTCTTTAACTGCGTCGGCGGCCTCCGGTGCTTGTACAGGGGTTTCAGCACCAACTGTTGGGTCCGAGGTGGTTTGGTTTTCATTAGCTGCAGCAATGGCCTGTTCTATCAGATTACCTGATTTTACCTTAGGTAAATACATACTGTACTTAGATTTACGATCCTGTAAACCGTTTGTACCACCATTGATCAACTTAGTGGAACGCAATACGTCCCCTTCCTGGGCAGCGCTCCTTAGTCCTCTGCGGTTTTTCCACCACCACAAAGAAACTTTGGCTGCGTATTTTGGATCAGACACCAAATCAGGATTATTGATAAAGTCAATCCCTAACGCTTTTGAGGCAGCTTCGTAGTTGGCGCGACCGGTCAACTGAATGAACCCACGTCCCCTGAACTTCCACCCGTCACCCGGTTGAGTGTTACCCAAGTCACTGCGGTTTCCGTACACCCGATTAGCAATGGCTTCAGGTTTACCCGCAAACTGCTCTGCCTCCCCTGAGCGTTGGAAATATCGACCAAACACCCTTTTGAGGTTACTGGCCGAATACCGAAGGTTCTCTTCTAGCCGCGTGAAGTTAGCCGACTCGTGCCCCAGCTGTGCTAAGGCCATCGCCTGCTCTTCAGGGTCAGTAATCCCTTCCTTCACCAACGCTGCCGCAACCTTCGCCTCACCTTCCGTTTTAGGGATTGTCCTTTGTGGAGGAGCTGAGCCCGAAGCGCCCTGCAACTCAGGAGGTAACGAGTCTTTATTCTCAAACTGGCTATTAACCGTTTTGAGGTCCTCGTTCGCATTAACGGTATCCCCTTTACTTAACCCTGGTGGTGGGGCTGGTGTCTTAGACGTTGTGGATGTAGCATTCTCTTCCAAGACTTTAGATGCATTGGGCGACTCACTAGCTTTATCCCGTGTAAGGGGTATTTTGATTTCCTTATCAGTTGCTTTCAACTCCAATGACTTGTACTCGGCTTCGTATCCAACCGCTACGCTCACTGCGTAATCGGGCCAGGGTGAAAACGTCCGACCCATTTGATTGGAGATATTAGACAAGTCCGAAGCCACCAACCCTTTAGCCAATAGGAACTTCTCTTTATGACTAAACCGGTCTCGTGCATCGTAGATCGTTGACCGTTCCTTGGTCAAATTGATTACGGTAGCAAAGTCCAGGAAGATTGGTAAGAAGCGCTGTTTAAACCATTTTTCCCACTCCTCTTTGTGTCTAGTTCGAGCTTCCATTTTCAAGCCACTGGCGAATAGAGGACCGACTTCCTTGTACGCTTTAGAAGCCCCTTCATCGTAGACTACGCGGAAACCATCCAACACTGAGGTTTTGTCATACACCCACTCCTCTAGACCCACCAACGCTTCAACCCTTTTGGGGTCGAGTTCACGTAAACCGTACATTTTGAAACGCATGGCATCGACTTCGTCGTAGCGTATTTCTCGACGACGAAGAATGTTGGGGTCAATTTCAGAGCGAGTACGTACCTCGCCATTCGGTGTTGTAGACCCTTCTTTATCGGTACCCTTGGCACCTTTAGGTTGATCCACATTAAGGTCTGTCCCTGTTTCGGCGTAATCGTACTTCTTATAGATCTCCTTAACAGCCTCTTCCTTAGTGATTCCCTCACGTGTGGCCATCTTGGCAGCTTTGGTCTCAACCCGTTGACGGTCCTTAGAGATTTTCAGTAAAGCATCCGAGTAACGCTCTTCGATGTATTCGGAGTCAACATCAATTTCGGTTTCATCCCCGAAAGGACTGAACCGTTCGTCGAACACGTCAGTGAATTCTGACATCTTGACCGCTTTAAGGTAGTTAAGTTTGATGTGGGGCGATAGACGATCGTCCACGTCCAACAGATCAACATCGGGTGCTTCAAGTCCTTTAAGTGCCATCACGTGAGTGGCTAGCACGGGTTTAAACCGTTTGTCAAACCACGCTGAGAACTTCATCACCGATTCGCGGTTCTTGGTGTCAAGCCCAAAGTTTTCAAGAATGGTGGGGATGTCAGCCTCCCGTATATCCAGGTGTGCTTCCCGCCCATCACCTTTCACTTTATCCTGAAGTTGACTTTCTAACCACAAGACCTGCTTAGCTTGGTCCTCATTGGTGTACTCGATACCGTACTGGGCTAACCTCAAACGGGTGATGTGACCGACTTTGGAACTCTTATACTTCTTCCAAAGCCACCAACCACCAACACCAACAGCCGCTACCGCCGCTGCACCCAATACAACCGGCGCAGTTAATACAGCACCGGCCCCTGCTAATACGGCACCGCCCACTTTAGCGGCCCCAGCTGCGATGGCTGTTTTAAGACCACCTACTGCAAACAGACCTTTTAGACCCGCCGCACCACGCGCTAACCAACCACCAGCTTTGGCAATCTTACCGGCGCCGGGTATTTTACTCCCCACTGACTTCAGCCAACCACCGACTTTACTACCACCACGTTTAGTGAGGTCCCACGCACGACGCAAAAACCCACCTTTCCCTTTGGGTTTAGGTCCTTTACCTGGTTTGTCACGTCCAGGTAAATCCATTCCACCTAACGCGTCTCCTGCCAGTTTTACCCCGGCACGCAGTTTAAAGAAATCTAAGAGTGAACTGATCTTAGTACCGATAAACCCAGCGACCCCCATTAGGAGTCCCCCTAATTTACCCCACCAACTATCCTCTTTCTCTTCTTTCTCTTTCTTGACTTTAGGATCTTGTTCTTCCTCCTTCGCTTTTCGCTTCTGGAAGATGTCCTGCCAACTACCATCCCTGTCGCCATCACCATCCGAATCGTGTAAACCTTTTGGTTTAAACTGATCCATTAAAACGTCACGGATATCCTTTAAGACGTTAAGCTGATCTTTGTTAACAGAAACCAGCTCATCGGCACGTTCACCTTTAAACCCTCCTAGCCCCAATTTGTCCAGGAAACCTAACAGGAGGTCCTTACCGCCGTTAAAAACGCCGCTGAGTGCGTCTTTCCCTAGATTGAATCCTTTCTTGGCAAGGTCAAACGGCTTCTTAAGAAGTCCTCCTATCTTACCCATGATCGACTTCAAAGGTTTACCGTTGATGTCAACCAGCCCTTTTTCAAAATCTTCAAGGGAGAGCTTGACGTTACCCTCAAGGTCAAGTATAGGTCCGTCAATTTCCTTCCAGCTGTAAATACGTTTCTGTGTAGTCTTTGAAACGTACCCACCTGCTTTCAAGACTCGTGCCAGCAACTTAGGGGTTTCCATGTCATCGGGCGTATAGATATCCTTTTCTTGTTTAAGGAAGGCAACACCTTTATCCCACGCACCTTTAACCAGGTTTTTAGCAAACGAGAGTGGCTTGAGTCCCATTCCCACTAAACTCTGTAACCCTTTAAAAGCTCGGGTGATTAAACCACCCTTCTGGTTAACGAGTCCTTCCTTAAACTCTTCGGCTGTTAGAACAATGTTTCCGTATTTGTCTTTAACGGCACCTTTGATGTCTTTCCAGTGGGCGATGAGCTTCCCGGTTTCAGCATCGAAGTATTCACCGTCCTTCATTTTGTTCCAATACAGGATTACACGGTCTGTCCCTTTGACTTTTAGATCTGACCTGAACTTATTCCATTTGTCCTTAACAAACCCAAACGTACCGCCCACAACTTTTTTGGCACCACGGTACGCGCCACCACCCCAACGTCCCATGCGTTTCAGATGGTTCTTGTTGAAGTTGTAGAACCCTCGACCCATCTTCCCTAAACGACCTTTGGTACGTTTGAAGAACCCTTCTTTCTTAGGACCGGTCCCACCTGAACCTTCGCCACCACCTTGTGATTGAAGTACTTGATAAATGTTATCTAAAAGTTCTACGCTGTCGGCACTGAACTCCGTCTGCGCCTTAAGTGTTTCAATTAAAACCCCATTACCCTCTTCGTATGCGTCGATCAGGTCATCGATAGCACTCTGACGCACCTCCTCTATTCGCGCTTCCTTGGCGGGCTGAGTGTCCGCAGCAGTAACAGGGGTAGGCCGAATATGATCAAACCCACCTCCGCGACCGACAATGCCAACAGGAGTAAAAGGACCAGTCCGAGGAGCTTCAACTCCCTGACGAGTTCCTTCATTATACTGCTCTCCTTTGAGATAGGACCTGACTTTGTCCTGATTAACTCTGTAGGTACCATTCTCCTCTTCATCAACCAAACCAAGTTCTAAGAGTTGATCAATGTTGCCTAAATCACTATACGCTTTAATACCTTCTTCCGATTTAGGGATATAACTCTGTATCCGTTTGAAGCGGTTAAAGGTCTGATTACGTTTTTGTGTACTTTCAACCGTGTCGTTAAACCCGCGCTCTCGATCATTATAACCAAGGGAAGACTTCATCCTGGCTATGATCGCTTTAGCGTCCTTCTCAGACACTCCTCTGGCGGTATACGTTTTGGTGTCCAGGTACCGTTTGTAGCTATTGTCGAAGCGTCCTTCCCGCGCTTCGTCCATCATCAGTTCGGTTAACGCATTGCGCTGATTCTCATCCATCTTCCCTTTGGGGTCAATTTTAGACAGGAAGTCTTTGTTGGCCTCATCCAGACCCTTACGGTCCTCTTTAGAGAAAAGTCGGTTCAGCATATCCTTTGCTGATTTGGACATATCCGTGAATTGACCACGGTCCACGTTGTAGACCATACGCTCAACGTTAGGGTCACCTGTCCGTAGGATCATCAACTCGTGATGGATACGGGATAAGTAACCGGGTATAATGTCCGTAATAGATTTACGGGTCATTTCGTTGAATGTGGCGGGCTCCATGGATTTATCAAAGCCTGCGTCAAAGGTATCGTCATTGGGCTTATTGGGAGCCGCACCAAAAATAATATCTTTAGCGAAACGTTTCAGTCCCCCAAAACGACCTTCCGCATCCGTCTTCCCAGCGTCAACGTCTTCCTGTGTCAACACCACCTTACCTGAACTGTCGACAACCGGTCCGGTTACATCTTCAGGTCTTCGAATTTCCCTACCCGTTTCAGCATCGAAATATTCACCCTTCTTAAACGCGCCAGATTCGTGGTCCATCTGCATATTGCGAAGGGCATAGGGGATACTGTTCGCTGCTAAAGCACTTTTATGTCCCCATTTAAGAACGTCAGGGTTCTTTTCAAGAACGGGTCGCAAACGTTTGATAAGTGACCCTACAATCTTGTCAGATACCGTACCCCCCATTTGTTGACCGGCCATTTCCCAGGGATCGAACTTAACATCCATATCTGATGCCATTTCGACCTGATCGGCAACGGTCATTAAGCTTTCGTTTATACTCCCCATACTGTCTTTGAACTTACCAATAATATTCTTACCGTAGTTCTTAAGATAGTCATTGGTGAAGTCGGAAGCACGACCTAAAAAGCGTTCACGAAAAACCTGACCGGCTTGTTCACCCAACTTGATCTTTTCAGATTCGGGCAGTGCGGTGTTCTTTACGATGTTCTTTAAAAGGGTCGATGTTTCTTTACTGCTGGCTTTCGATAACTCAAAGATGTCGTGTGTGGTGTAGTACTGACGGAACTGAAGTTCCAACGACTTCTTCTGATACTTAGCCGTAACCTGGTCTTGGTAACTGGTTAAACTACCAATACCTGCGGAGATATCCTTTAACGCTTCCAGTTCGGTTTGGAACTGATGGTCTTGAACCCGCTCACGGAAAAGGCGCTGAACCGTTTCTTCTTGACGGTCTTCGTGGTCTTTGGTGATCTGGGTTTTAAAGATATCACCTAACTCTGTAGCAAGACCCTGTTCACGCACTTCTTCTGCGGATGGACCTTTAACGTCGTTGTCTTTGGCCCAGTCGTCTAACTTCTCCCCCAACTTACCCGGTAACGCGTTTTTCAAACGCGGTGACACTTTACGCGTTAACCGTTTAAGCTGTATGGTAGCAGGGCGCAGTTCTTCGGCGGCCGTATTGTATAGATCACGACCAAAATCCGCTGCACTATCAACCGCTTCAAAGGCTGAAGAGTATTCTTCAGGAAGTGCTTCCTGTGCACGACGACGCATTTTTTGTGTGTCAACAAGGTCGTCTTTAACACCTTCCAGAAATGAACTGGCTACTTTGGAAACGGGTTTACGATCGTCTTTGGGTTCGTCGATACTAAAGTCGTCGTCCCCAAACCCAAAATCCAGATCGTCTAAGCCGTCATCAAAGTCCAACTCATTCTTTTTGTCTTTCTTTGCCATGACGATTTTACTCCTGGCAGAAAAAATAAATGTCGCTGTAAAATACTCGCACTATTTACAGTAGCTCTCATACTAATCGGGAGACTGACCTTGAAAATAAACAAAATTCCTTTCAACGTTCAACTGCTTGATACAAGCGCTCAACGCTTACGAGGTTTGCGACCGACTACAAGTGGCGACATTATGGACGTCACCGGAGGAAACTTCCACGAGGACGGTTTGTTCTCCACGTTAACATTCGGTCGCGTTGGCGAAGAGGCGCGAGAACAGAAGTTTTCGTTCATTGATATCAAAACCCCTATCTTTCACCCCGTTGTGTTTAAAGCGTTAACACGTTTAAAAGGGTTGTACCGTGACATCCTGTTGGGTAAGGCCTATGCCATTTGGGACCCTAAAGATAAAGACTTTCACCCGGCGAACGAGTTGACTGGTGAAACAGGTTACGCCTTTTTTATGTCCCATTGGAAAGATATCAAATTTAAGGAAACCAGCAGTGCCATTCGTGCTGAGCGTGTCAAGTTGATACAGAAGTATCAGGACATCGCCACTACCAGTAAAATAATGGTATTGCCAGCAGGCCTGCGGGATTATGAGATTGACTCCAGTGGCCGAGGCACACAAGATGAGATCAACGACTATTATCGAAAGTTATTGAACATCTCGCGAGTTATAGCGGAAACTGATGACAGTAAAAACTCCCCTATCTTGGATAATACTCGACGGTTACTCCAAGAGCGCTTTAATGAGATCTATGAAATCCTGGAGAAGATGATCACTGGGAAAAAGGGTTTCATTCAAAGTAAATTCGGGGGACGTAAAATATTCAACGGTACTCGAAACGTTATCACGGCGATGGATACCTCCACTAACGTGTTAGGGAGTCCTCGTGCACCCCGGTTCAACAATTCCTTAATCGGTTTGTACCAGACCATTAAAGGGTGTTTACCTGTTGCCATCTACCAACTGCGTTCGAGCTTTATCAATGGAGCGTTTGGTAGTGGGGGGAGCGACACGGGTGCTTATTTGATAAATCCTAAAACGCTCAAACGGGAATACGTTGAACTGCCGATGGATGTTCGAGACAAGTGGGCGACTATCGACGGACTAGAGAAAGTCATCAATAACTTTGAAAACGTTGACACCCGTCTTAAACCGGTGACGGTGGGTGGTCATTATTTAGCACTGATCTATAAAGGTCCTGATAAAACCTTTAAGGTCTTTTATGACATTGCCGACCTACCCGAAGGGTTTGACCCCAAATACGTAGAACCCATCAATTATACCGAACTTCTATACCTCTCTGGGTATCGACGTTGGAATACCCTTAAAGTGGTGATCACCCGATACCCTATCAGTGATATTGGGAGTACGTACACGTCAGACGTGTATTGTAAAACTACAATAGACAGTGAAGAACGTATGGAGTTGGGCGATGATTGGGAACCGTTAGGTGGGGACCACATTGCTTTGGAATTTCCTAAGACTGGTAGTGACGAGTTCTTCGATGCCCTTTCCGTATCTAGTTCTCGTCTTTCAGGGCTTGGGGCTGATAAGTTCTATGGTTTAATTGGTAAAAAAGTATATAACAAAGATTACCTATGTTATTTTTACCCTTCAAATTTAATAACATGGGTAGACGGTTATGTTTGAAAAAGTGTCTAAGGGTGGCAAGGGATTATCCCATTTCCACACACCGACGAACCGTTAATTTGGTGTGTAAAGCGATACTTTTCAATTACTCAATTAATTCATCGATGTCCCGTTAAAGGGTGACCTTTAACGTGTATCCCTCTAATTGCGGGAAACCCCTTAGAGCCTCTTAGTACCCCTTACAGCCCGAAAGGGACTGTAATACTCCTGGCGTAATATTTCCAAGGAGCATGGTAAAAACCTAAGAGGATTGGGCAACCGACGCAGCGAAGTCCCTCTATGCTTAAGCAGTGGGATGAGTTCAACGACTAACCGGTAGCGCGGTGTAGGGGCCAAGTGGTCTCGAAATGGGGGACTTCTCATTTAAGTAAGTGAGAAGATGATATAGTCTCGACATCCAGTGAAAGCTGGAGCAGCGCTGTAACGTTGTGAAACGACACAGTGGCGGCTTGGATTAACGACCCAAGTGAAGGTTTCGTTCGACGGTGACACGTGTAGTGCCACCATTGTTTACTCGCAAGAAGCCATTTCAGAAGTTGACAATTACCTCAATTCTAAAGAGGCGTATTTAAGTCCACAAGGCGGCTTTAAAGCCAGTACCTCAGTGAATACCGTCAACCTCGTTCTCAAAAATATGACAGGTTAAACAGCGCATGATACTCTATCCGATTTGGTACCGTAAACACGGTATACGCAGACCGTCAGACCTTTTAGGTCCTAAGTTCAGTAAACTGTCCAACCTTGTTTTACCTAAAGAATCTGTACTCCACTACTACCCTGAAGACGACATCGTGTATGGTCTTCCGGGTGATGACGCTATGATCAAAGCGGATGATCGTCTGGTGACTGTAGAACATGTCACAGAACTGGGCGACAGCAAAGGTGCACCCAAACCGCTGCCTGTTGTACCGGCTAAAATGATCCGTGAGTATCATCGTAAAAACAAACGGGTACGGTGGCTTAAGAACCGTGAGATCGCTTTTTCCAACCCTAAGACGCTGATCGTTGAGAACTACGCGCTCTTGAACCATATGTACCGCTACACCACCAGTTTCTTTGCGAACTACTACCGCTGGTATAACGTCCGGGCAGCGTTATGGAAAGGTGTAAACAGGGTCGCTAAAGAAAGTGAACGTCAGCAGTACATTAAATGTACGTTACCTGATACACTCCCGTCTTTGGCTGATTTACGTAAACTTGAGAAGCGTTTAGATCGCACCACCTTGGATAAGTTCAAGGGGACTGAAGAGTATAACCTGGCCGACTTCTGGACTTGGTTAGGTGATAACCGCGCTAACTCGGTTATGTCGTTAGTGGATACCAAACACCTTGATAACCTTAACATGGTGTGGGTGTGTCAGGATCGTTGGTTTGTGTTGAACCTGGGTATGCTGAATGATTGGCGTGCCACCGAAGACACCAAGGAAGGTACTGCTGAGGGGATCAAACCGATCAGTTTACAGAAACGCGTCATGCGTTTATTGATGTCACTTTACGAAACCAAAACGGTAAGTGAAGACGAAGCCAAACCTGTTCGTGAGAAAACCACTAAAGAAGCGGAAGCACTTCCGGATACAAAAGATGAAGGGAGTGTGGATGAACTCCACCGCGAGGGCGAACTCCTTCTGAATGAAGACATCACACTTTTCCAAAATGAACAGGACGAACTGGACCTGGATTCAGAACTGGACGCACTGAATGATCTTCACAAGAAACTGGAAGCACAACAAGAAGCGGAAGCCAGCCCCACTGAAGTGAATGAAAGTGTTCGAGCGTCTGAAGTCGATCTCTCACAACCGGTGATTGAAAAAGCGAACCAGTTAGCGGATAGCGGCATGTTGTCAGCCGCTGAATACCGTCGACTGAACAAATTAGCTGAAGTTCACAAAACACTCAAAAACCCTTATGGGGATGGGTTGCTGGTGGATGAGGCTAAAGTGGACCCCAAAGCCGTAACACTGGAGACCGTTACCCACTTCCCTGACAGTCCCTCAGTCCTAGACAAAAGTATGCTTCAAAACAGTGTTGTTGATTTCGACACACGGTATATCAAACACGTTTTGAAAAAGGACGTGTTAGGTAGCGTACTGAACCTACAAAATGCGGGGGTATCAGTAACCGGGTATGACGTTGATCGTGTGGACGGTCCTTTGGGTAGTTATGAGGTCCACAAGGTTAAAGTGGTGCCGGTTAATGGCTCGCCTAGCACATTGAGTTTCCGTTTACCGGTGATTGAAGAGAATGGTAGTTATGTAGCCAATGGTGTCCGATATCGGCTTAGAAAGCAACGAGGGGATTAAAGCCGTTACTCTTGATAACTGTATCTTATGATATTAGTTTTCGTCGAGACGTAATGGATGATTAACAAAGCAATGGGTAAAAAACCCAGCCCAAAAAGACTCAGTACAGAAACCTTTATTGAAAAATCAAGAAAACGCTTCGGGGACAGATTCACTTACGGAAAGACCACGTATGTGAAAAAAGATGTGGAGGTTACCGTTACCTGTAAAGTACACGGTGACTTCGTCGTAAAACCATGTCACTTTCTTAGATCGAATCACGGTTGTTCTAGATGTGGTCCGCGCGTTGACAGAGAAGAGTTTATAGCTAAGTCGCTAGCAGCTCATGGGTCGGAGTACGACTACAGTAAAGTTATCTACTCCAATACGACAACCCCGGTTGAGATACTCTGTAGGAAACACGGATCTTTTTGGCAAGAGCCGTACAGCCACTATTCCAAAAAGTCTCGATGTCCCAAATGCGTACGCGAACTCGAACGATTAGGTGAAGAAGGTTTTATTAGGAAATCCAAAGAAGTACACGGTGACAAATACGATTACACCAAAGTGGTTTATGAAACCAATGTATCGTTTGTCATCATTGGGTGTCCAAAACATGGTGAGTTTGTACAGGCTGCCAGAAGTCATCTGGCGGGGAATGGGTGTAAGAAATGTCGCATTGAGGATAGTCGAGTAGGTAAAGAGACGTTTATCGAGAACGCTCGCAAGGTTCATGGTGACAAATACGATTACAGTCGAGTTGTGTATAAAACCAACAAAGACTTCGTGACCATCATTTGTCCCGAACACGGACCGTATCGTAAGAAACCCAATCAACACGTTTCGTCTAGGTCAGGATGTCCTGTCTGCGCAGAGTCGAAGGGTGAAAAGAGGATAAGGGTTTTTTTAGAACAACACTCGATCCGTTACGTGCGAGAGTTTAAGATTAGTCCGCATTTGTATCGGTACGATTTCTACTTACCTGATTTCGATATACTCATTGAGTTCAACGGACAACAGCACTACTATCCAGTAGAAATGTTTGGTGGAGTCGAAGCGTTTAGAAAGGTCGTCGAAAACGACAAAGAAAAACGCTTGATAGCCAAAGCTAAAGGCTATCCGTTGATCACCCTAACGTACAAACATGCGGGTGAGGACATGTTGGAGAACATGCTCATCAGTTCCCTCAAGCGCATTTATCATTATTGGTTTTTGTTAGACGGTGAGGTTGTAGCGTTTAAGAACTTCGTCACTGTCTGTAAAGAATTCGACCTACCTATGGATACTTCTACACGAAATATCGAGGAAAGGGCGAAACAGAAAAAGTCTGGATTGGAAACATTGTTTTAGTGTTAATCAATGGTCCCCGTGTCTTGGTAACAAGGCACTAGAAAACCTACCTAATTGCGGGAAAACGTCTATAATCTTTTTGACTACCACTTACAGCAGGAAACTGACTGTAATACTCACCCCAGTAATGGAAGTGGTGAGCATGGTAAAAACGTCAAAGAGAGACGCAACCGACGCAGCGAAGTCCCTACGTCTAGAAAGATATGGGATGTGCTCAGAGGCCATCGAAAGCTACAGTCAACCACACGTGTGGTTAACCTAATGACATTCGTATAAAGTCGAATGGTCGCGAAATCGATTAAAGCGAGTAGAGTAGGGACCGTATGGTTCCGAAACGGTAGGCTTCCCTCTGGGAAGAAGATATGGTCCATTTTGGATAGGAATGCTACCTATCCGTAAGGTTTCCCCTTTCCGTGTGGCCTTGACCAGTTACTATGGTAAAGTGTTTGTCGAACGCTCTCAGCGCAGTGTGAATAACTACGGGAAGTGGTTAGAGAACCAGCTGATATTGAAAGCTCTGGATGAGAATGATCCCGATATCCTGGAATCACGTACCTCTAACATCTTCAAGGCAACTAATAAAACTCCCCGCATTTATGCACTGTTGGCGAGGACGTTTAAAAGCTTCGGCACCCCTAAGTACACATTCTACTTGGACTTTGAAAAACGGGAAGAGGTCTACGGGAAAGACTTCGTAACGAAAGCGGAAAAGGAAGGGGGCGTTGTTATAGGTCACCTGAAGTCCAACAAGAAAACACTTATTGTTGTCGATGACCAAGATACGTTTTACGAACACAGTGAAGGTGGACTCAAACCCATCGGTAAGTTGGAACAGTTGGTTAACATCGATATCACTGGTGCACCTGTTGAATTGGCTGAACTGAAGGTCTTCAATAAGTTCATCCCGATCGGTGTGGTGTTAGGCTACTATATCGGACTTGAACGCCTTTTAAAACTGTTAAAGGTCGAGTACCGTAAAGTGAATGTGGGTGAGCGCGCGGAATTGTCCCCCACTGAATTCTCCGTTCGTTTCAGTGACGAAGTGTTAATCTTCGATCGTGACGATCGCCTGTCTAGCATGATTGTCGGTGGGTTTAATCTGTATCACCGTAGTATCAAGAGTTACAGTGTTTACGATTTTGACAAACCGGACGTCTACGGCAGTGTCTTGGACGCCAACAAAGTAGGGGCACGTTACCTGAGGGAATTGGATCTCTTAAAGGATATGTTTGTCGACCCTATCACCCGTGACCTTCTGGTGGAGATGAAAGAGCCAACCGACTGGTTAGGACTTCTCTTGCGGGCAAGTGAATTACTCTTGACCGACTATTCCCCGGCGGAAACCGACATGGAGTGGATGCGCATCAAGGGGTATGAACGCGTGGCCGGTACTGTGTACGGGGAACTTGTTAAATCGGTTCGCATGTATAACGCACGTGGTGGTGGTAAAAATAACCGTGTTGAACTTTCACCCAGTGCCGTATGGCAGACGTTGCAGGAGGACCCCTCTAAAGGACTGGTGGAGGAACTTAACCCTGTTGAAAACCTGCGTGAGAAAGAAGCGGTCACCTATAGTGGTCACGGTGGTCGTTCCCGTAGGAGCATGGTTAAGTCCAGTCGTGTGTTTACGGAATCGGATATGGGAGTGATCTCTGAAGGTACCGTGGATTCAGGGGACGTAGGTATTGTCAGTTATCTGAGCGCTGACCCTAACTTCACCAGCCTTCGTGGATTGGCGCGTAAAAGGGATTTTGATAAAGATGGAGCGGCTTCGTTCCTGAGCACAGCAGCGATGCTTTCGCCAGGAGCTGACCGTGACGATCCGAAACGAGTTTTAACGGCTCATTGACATCTAATTGCGGGAACGCCCTTAGAGCCTAAAGCTACCCCTTACAGCCCGAAAGGGACTGTAATACTCACCCCAGTAATGGAAGTGGTGAGCTTGGTAAAAACGCTTTAGGATTGGGTAACCGACGCAGCGAAGCTCCTACCGTTGACTGTAGTCAACCACGGAGTGAGTTCAACGACTATCCCTCGGACGTGAAATTCGTCATTAGGAGTAGGGCTCAAGTGTGAGTGGGTGAGAACCCCTTAAATCGAAACGGTGTCCGTCCTTAAAAACAAAAGGGCGAAGATATAGTCTATTCTTTGGCGAAAGCCGAAGCTGTACTTTAAGTGCGGGTGGAGACTCACGACCTCCATCGAATATAAAGCAATTTCATAGGCATCCAACACCATTCAGGTATGGCCGCTAAAGGTTACCAATTAACACCCCTGAGAACTGGGTACGAGTACGTTGTCGCTCAGCGTACTGACGACCTTTTTGCTTACACGGCTAAAAAGGAAGGGAAGGTGACATCCGTTACCGATAAGGCGGTGACCGTTGAATACAAGGACGGTGAAATAGTCCATGTCGAGATCGGTCGACGTTACGGTACTGCTGCAGGGTTTATATTCCCACACAGTGTAACCACTGATGTGAAGGAAGGGGATAAGGTTAAACCAGGTGATACTATCACGTATAACTCTGATTACTTTAAACCGAACCCTCTAAACCCTAAAGAGGTGGTGTGGAAAGCAGGGGTGTTGGTGAAGACGGCTATTTTGGAGTCTCCTGACACACTTGAGGACTCTTCAGTTATTTCACAGAAAGTGGCCGAGGCACTCAAGACACGCTCCACTAAAGTGCGGGACATTACCCTGACGTTTGACCAGTCAATACGTAATATGGTTAAAGTCGGACAAGTGGTTGAGACTGACACAATCCTGTGTTTCATAGAGGATTCAGTGACAGCCGATAATGATTTGTTTGACGAAAGTTCAATCGACCTTTTACGACTGATGTCAGCCCAGGCCCCTAAAGCCAAGTATGCGGGTACCATTGAGAAAATTGAAGTTTTCTATAATGGTGATAAAGACGATATGTCTGAATCCCTCAGGACTTTAGCCAATGCGTCTGACCGTGAACGTAATAAACTGTCACGTTCTCTAGGTAAAGCCGCTACTGACGGGAGCGTTGACGGTACGTTACGGGTGGGTGGTGACCCACTGAACATGGATAGTTTGGTCATCAAAGTCTACATAACAGGTGAAGAACGTGCGAGCGTCGGGGACAAAGGCGTGTTCGGTAACCAGATGAAAACTGTATTTGGTCGCGTTATGACAGGTCGTAACGAAACCGAAAACGGTGAAGAAATTGGTGCCCTCTTTGGTCTAGCAAGTGTATCCGATCGTATTGTTGGTTCACCCTTCATTATCGGTACGACCAATCGCTTATTAATTTGGCTTTCAAAACACGTGGCCAAAGTTTATAACGAAGGGTAAATAAAAGAACCACAGGTCTGGTTATACCTTTAACTTGTGGTTCTTTTTCTGCGTTTTCCTATGATGATCCCAAACCCTTTTAAAATTTTGAGGTTTAGTATAATGGACCCAGTTACTAAAGCTAACTTAACAACGTTAGCACACGCCAATGAATTGGCAACCAATGTCATTCTTAAAGTGGCGGGTGAAGAGGTGGCGAATACCCTTCACGGTGAATTTGTTAATGCCGACCAGATTCGTGATGCAGTGGCCGCCAAGATGCAGTCTGTTCTGGTGCGTAAAGCGGGAGTTCTGTAATGTTAACTGAAAACACTTTAAATGCCAACATTGTATTGGCTAGCACGTTTGCAAAGCGAGGGCTGGTACTGTCAGCCATCGAAGACACACCCGTTAAGCAGTTGATTAACGTTGCGTATTACCCTGAACCCGTTCGTGGAGTAGACAGTGAAGTGGCACCGATGGATGCGGCGGAAGTCATCATCAAAGGCTCTCTCCACAAAGACCCTCAAGGTATCTGTCAACATGACATGGTGATGGATGAAGTGGTTGAGTGTGTTGCGAAAACTGTTCAGGTGAACCTGGATATGGCGCGTAACCGTGTCAACCCTATGATCAAAGAGGTCGTGCACCGCACTCAGGTAGGACTTGACGCGTTGGAGTCTGTAGGGGCCGCTAAGGTTAACATCGTTCCACGTACCTGGCACGCTATCTGGAACAATAACATCCTGGGTGAGTTCATTGACCGGTACGACGAGGTTCCGGTTGACAATCTTAAACTGGACCTTCTGATTCCAGCACCTTCAGACTACTCTGGTTACCTGGACCTTTTGAAAACAGGGGTTGCGCGGTTTGACCGTGACTTGGAAAACCTGTTTGCTGAACTTCCTGAAAACTTTGTTCGCTATGTTTTCGGTGAAGTGTTTGGTGACACCCTGTCCAATGAGAACCACGTTAATAACCTGACGGACATCATCAGTCACTTCAACTCTAGCAACATGCACGCAGTTAAAGTGTTATTGATTCACCTCTTTGCTCGTAAGTTGTTGGACAACATTCCTGAAGGGGTTAACCGTCCTCTGGAAGAATACCGTGCGTATATGTCCACCATGCTGGCACAGTCTGGTCGTTCTTTGAACCGCATCATTGACCGTCGATTCAAGAACCGTCAAAACAAAGTGCTGGTTCCTCGCTACCCTGATAAGGTCGGTATCGTTGGATATGAAGACACTGCCATCGAAGTGAATGGTGACGTCTACGGAGATTGGTTGGCAGCAGGTGGTGAACCTGAATGTATCCTGGGTGCACTGGTCTCTGATCAGGAAACAGGTTTCCAGTCGTTAATCGATAAGAAAGCGGCTTACAAAACGGCGTGGCAGAAACATGAGCGGATGTTAAACATCCGTGTCCAGAATGAACGACACAACAATGCCGTTGAAGCGTTCAAAAAGGCAGTGCTTGAATCTTTAGCCGAGTTGGATGAAGGGGTTCGTATGGCACCTGACGCCATTTATCGCCAGCGACTACTCGATTGTGTTTCACGTTTGGACCAGGGTTGGTATAACGACCTGTATCGCTGCACCCGTAAGATAGTGTGTGAAGTATTCTTCCCCCACACTGATGCTTATCAGATTTTGTGTGCGATCGACCAGGCAGCTGAAGCTAATCCAGGAATCGAAGTGCGTGAAGCCGGTTACTTAGCGGTGATCAACATCGTGTCTGAATGGGTCGCCAAACTGATTCAAGTGGAACCGGCATCAGGAAATTAAGTTAACTGAAGGAGTAACGAATGGACCCGAAACGGTTGGTTCGTGATCCTAACAAAGTCCAGTCTGTTTTAAAACCCATGGGGGACGGTAGCATCGTGTGCGTTAAACCGTGCAAGATCTATATCCCCTGTCGGTTTGCTGAACAACAATTGGCGTTTGTAGGGTCAGAAACACAAATCTCTGGTATCTTCGCTATTGTAGTGGAAGACAAGTACTATGGAGTTTCGCTTGTTAACGCCATGATGCGCATTGACCCTACAGACACCAAAAAGGTGTTGGTTCAGGACGTCGAGAACTACGAGTTTTCGTTTGCAGCGGGCAGTAAGGTCATTCTTAACCGTAACCTTGAGAAATCAGACACTTTCATTTATTACATCTATAATGAAATTGTTGCCACAGGACACGTTCCTTGGTTTTTCTCGTATGAAGACCTGGGTCGGTTATTTGAGTCTGGGGGGCGTCATGCAGGCATGAAAGTGGGTGCCAGCCACGTTATCCCCGAAATGATTGCAGCTGCTATTTCACGTGATCATAAAGACCGGACCAAATATTACCGTCAGGTCATTAAGACAAAAGCGGATCTGGTTCAGAATCCACCGGAATTCATTGCCCTTCGAAGTGTTATATACGGGGCCACTAACACGACCGCTAAACTGATGGGTGCTTATTTCGATGATGGTTTAACCAGTGCGTTGGTGAACCCTTCCGAGAAAGTGGAACCTATTGAAAACTTATTGAGACAGTAACGGAAGTTCTCTATGAATAATCAACGTGTAATGTTCTCCTGTACAGCGTTACAGGGAACCAATAAAAGAGGGGCGCTAACCGCTGACGAAGACGGCTACTATACCGTTGTATTGGGCGGCCTTAACGTCTACAACAGTGCTGGTGCTTACTACCCCTTAGACAAAGCCAAGGCTTTATTCGAGGAAAGTTCTGTTTTCATGCGCCGTGTTAAAAGTGGTTGTCTGAAATCAGAATGTGGACACCCGAAAAAATCACCCGCGATGACTATGCGTGATTACTTGAACCGTATCATGCAAGTTGAAGAAACTAACGTATGTTGCCACATCGCCGAAGTCTGGTTGGATCACGATAACGTCAAGGATGAGAATGGTCGCACAGTGGTGGCGATTATGGGTAAGATCCGTCCTTCCGGTCCTCGCGGCGAAGCATTGAAAGATGCTTTGGAAAATGGTCGTGAAAATGTGTGCTTCTCTATCCGTTCTCTGACCGATGATCGTATTGAAGGTGGTGTGTTGACCAAGCACATCAAAACCATCCTTACGTTTGATTGGGTAACTGAGCCGGGTATCTCCTTCGCTAAGAAGTACCACTCACCGGCCCTGGAGAGCCTCACAGAGACCGTTTTCACTGAGGAGCACTTCCTATTGGCAGAAGAGTATTCTAACGCTCACACAGGCGTAGGGTTCGAATCAGCCGGTATTAGCTTTGAAAGTCTCCGTGACGAGTTAGGGTGGACAAAGAAACCCCAACCCATGCCCGCCAGCATTAACTGGTGAGTGACGTTAGAGTCCCTTAATTGGGACTCTTTCTTTCTATGTCGCTAAAAGTTGATTTAAAACATTTTCAAGTATATATTACTTGAATGAATCCGCTACAATAAGTAAACGTAATGTAGACGCCCTATTGTAGTAAAAACCCTTAAAGTTCTTAGGAGAACTAGAAATGAATAAACTAATCGTACAGATGGGTAACAATGGTACCCATACCCGAGCCCACGATGAAGAGACCCTGGTCTTGCGGTGGGTAAACGACAACATCTTCTACGCTGTTGCGCGTGAAGGTGTTGTACTGGTTAACGTGGTGGGTGGACGTTACGTCTCCACCCATCTGATGCCTTGGTCCTACGCTGATTGGATTCAGCGTAACTGGGGTATCGAAATCACTGAAGAGATGCGTGAACAGGCGCGTTCTCTTCGTAAGTTTTAGGCTGAACCGGAGATCCGCCTAACGACGGGTGTAGGTACCCGTCGTTAAACCCAATACCTACAACGCTTTTCTTTACTGTATTCATGGTAAAAAAATACCGGTACGGTGGATACAATGACGAAGAGCACGATCGTTTAACGTTAAACAACCTTAGTAAGGAATCGAAATGTCCGACATCAAAGAAAACATTCTGAAACTGGCCGAGAAGCTCAAGGCCGACATGACTCTCACCGAAGACGGCGTCGTGAAGGTCGGCGAAAACACCTTCGAATCCACCCTTCCAGAAGGGCTGGATATGCAGATTATCAAGGCGGTGCAGGACCATACCGCCGATCTGGTATCCGCTACCGGCTACGCCCTGGGCCAGGTGGGTGTTGAAGCCTTCCAGAAGGACAAACGTCTGGAACAGGTGAGCCTGGAATTCGCCGCCGGTAAGGACTCCATTGGCGGCGTATTCCAACGCTCCAAGGAAGTTCGGAACCCGACCGATGGCTCCAGCTCCACCAAGTACGGCATCCTCTCCATGAAAGTTGGTGTGAACGCTCACGCCAACAAGGGCTCTCTGAAGAAGGTGCGTACCGCACTGTCTCAGATGGCTATGGATGCTCTGAGCAAGTAATAAGAAAACGGTGTCAGGAAACCAATTACGGTCGAGGGTAATTCTCCTGACACCTTTTTAAACCCGACAAGCTCGCAGTGGATTATCGGGAACGGGGTGTAATACTTAGAACTAGCGGTTATTGATAGGTTGTCTGTAGGTGACACCGACCTGACAATCATTGATAACGAAACTGTACTCGGTGGGGTTAACGCCCCACCGTTTTATAACGTCTTTATTTTTTTTGTTTTCCAAAGGAGGGATTCGGGTGTTACTCTATACTGCGCAGATGGCTAAACATCGGAAAGCTAAAGAACTTAACCTATTCTTCCTGGACACCACAGTGAAATCAGGTCACCCTTCTTTTTGCTCCTACATGGGACATGGTACTTGGTTTTAAAGAACACACGTTAACGTGGGAAGGGTATACACAGCTTTACACGGAGCGGATGCGAGAGAGCTGGAGTATCAACAAAGACGATTGGAAGTGGTTGATGTCACAAGAGACTCTAGTCCTAGCATGTTATTGTAACGATTTGGCTACGTGCCACTGTCATCGTTTCTTACTCAGGGATATGATTAAGGTGATAGGGGAGCGTTATGGGATAGAGGTCATCGACAGAGGGGAACTCCAATGAATCAGTTTCTAGTTATCTCGATTCTAGCGTTGTTATTAGCTTCAATTAATTGGAAGTTATTCGCTATCCTACTTTCCAATTACGCTGTTTACAAACTCGTGGTTTTTGGTTCAGTTAAAGATTATCAACCTCCCCATAAGGATTGAGTAGACTATGAATTTTCAGATTGTGCCAGAAAACGATGGCGTTGACCACATCAACGTGTATTCTAAAGGATTGACCCAATTAGGTCGCGACCTTTCTAACTTTGCACCCATTGGATTTAATCATCCCCAATACGGTTGTTTTGCGTCCATGGAAGCGTATTACCATTGGGTTAAAACAGGGATGGTCTGTGAAGAACTACGCCCCCTGTTCGGATATTGGGCTAAGCAGGCAGCTAAGGATCTCCCAGTTGTTCCGCATGACAACTTTGAAAGTATCATCTCGGAAGGCTTACGTTGTAAAGTGCTACAGAACGATTTTTTGGCCGAGTCATTGAAAGTATCCACCGCACCACTTGTACACTACTACAATTACGGTGGGCGTGTTGTTACTCCTAAAGGTCAGGAATATCAGATGCGAGTACTCACTGAACTCAGGGATGAGCTGTAAGCTCCTATAATGTCTCTATACGCCCTGTTTAACGTTATTCTGTAGAATGTATCAAAGTTGAACTAAAATGGCGTGTGGGCTTAAATAGAGGTATTCCTGTGGGTGTTGTCATTAAATACGAAGAGGGTCTTTTTCTAAGGGCTTTGTGTAACGCTGTTCTGAAAGGGTTACAGGAGTCGCCGTTAATCGAACTGGAATGTGTTTCACTCTTTAAAGGGGGCATCCCTACCTTTACTGTTACTCACATCACGCTTGACCCTATCTGCGAAACCGGTTCAGCTGAAGAACACGTAGAATGTTTTCTCGATCAGTTTGAGGTCGTCTACCGTACCCACCAAGATACTATCAAACAGTACATAGACATTAAATTCAAACTACTAAATACATCCCGAAGTGAAGTGTCCCTGGGTATAAAAGAACGCTATTTTACAACTAAGCGAATGTATACACTTAAACACAGCACCTGTCTGAACTACCTTCCATTCTCTCGATTTCGTTGAAACGGTATAAAAAGAGTCTCCCTAGGGAGACTCTTTTTTTTTATTTCGCCCGTTTAACGGCGCGACGAATGTAAATCGTGGCACGGCTGAGTACGAAGAGTACGCGTTCGATTTCCCAGTTAATTGGTCGGGTCTGCTGCTTCCTCAGAAACTTTGTGAACCCCATCAACTGTTTCAGCAGTGCTGTCCCGGTTTTATCCAGGTTAGCTCCAGAGACTTTAGCCACTTCCGTTAGGTAGCGGTTGAGGTCCTTGTGCACTTTCATCACGCTTTCAAATTCGTTACCGAACCAGATGATGTCATCGCAATATTTTTCCAGGGTGTCAAGGATACTTTCAACATCCTGGTAACTCAGTTCGATATCATCAAATACGTGAAGTGCCAAAAGGTTTTTACGCATTTGATTATCGCGGGTTATCATACTCTCGGTGATGACGTCATTGAATTTCTTAAATTCGATACCATTACCAAGGGATTTCTTAGTTTTAGGTTTTTTGATATACCAACCCACATTCATCAATAAGATGGGTTTATCAACGATGAGTTTAGAATCAAAAACCTCACTGGCGTTACCAAGGTCACCGATTTTCTTAATGACCGTTTTTACGAGTTCATCTTTACTATCAAAACGACCAGACTTAATAATCGACCCAACATTTTTAGTGTATCCTGACAGCTTCTTAGTGAAGTCCACCAAAACTTTATTTGCGAACACTTGGTCTTTGCTGAGCGCCGAACTAGGGTTATTATCCAACTTGTTATCATGTCTAAACGCAATGTATATGTCTTTACCGGCGTATGAGGACAGTATGCGTTTACTGTTTATGGCATCCTTCTTACCTTTCCATAAGGAACGCGTTTCCTGTATACGTTCCTTAAAGTGTCGAGCACTGTTAACCCGTCCGGTAAACAAGCGATGCATAGTGTCGTAAAAGCCCACGAAGTCGTTACTGAACACCTGAATCAAACGGCCCACAAAGTCAGAAAGTTCCTCAACACTGACGTTGTAGTAATCTTCTACGGATTCAATACTTTCTACAGAAACCCGTTCACGAGTCAACCCTAAAGTGTCAGCCAGGTCCGTCAGTTTTGCATCCAATTCCTGGAGACTTTCCATGGATGGTGTCTTGTTTTCTTCCATGAAAGTGTACGCGGAGCGCACGTCGTCCATGAAACTTTCAAAACCATTATACAGTGTGTCTGACATTTTTTCAGTTTCAATGAGATCGCGGCGGTAATGTTCTACACCGATAGCCTCATCAATCGGATCAAAATCGTTCTCTTCGGTTTCTTCTACCGTCAAGTAATCTTCGAGTGAAATGCCCATCTCTATTCCTTACCCTTTAAATGTATAAAAGAGTCCCCTTAAAGGGGACTCTTTTTTTTTTACCCCTGATTAACTAACAGTGTTGTTAGCCAAGTCCTGGAGTTGGTTGGTGTAGCCATTAGAATCTGTATCGACGTCAGAGTCAATCTTTTCAATGAAAGCGTTGCTCTGGTTCGGATTCAGACCTTCTTTGGTCATGTTAGCCAGAATGGTTTCGGCGAACTTGTTCACCCCTTCCCCTACCTGTGTCAGCGCAGTGAATTCAACGGAGTAATCAACCCCTTCACCCGCCGCTGTCAGGTCACGACGACCTGTGATCTCAGCGACAGTACCATTCGGACGCATGTTGGTACACAACCAAGCTTCACTGATCTTGGTAAAAGTCGGGTCCGGCTCAAAGAACAAAACCGTCATACCAGTGTAATCAGGAAGCAGGTCAGCAACGTCCACCGTCCCGTTACTAACGACTGCTGGGTACTTAGTGATCGGGTCCATGATCAGGTTAGTAACCCAACCGTTCAGGAAGACAGAAATCGGCTTACCGTATTTCTCATTCCAGGTAAAGGTCGGTGTTGAACGAGCACGGGTAACGTTGGAGATGTCCTGCTGCATTTCACCTGCACCACCGACCGCATTTTCAATGTGTTCTACGGTAAGGGTGGACTGGAGACCTTCAATGCTCTTGGCGTGAAGTTCAATCAACGCTTTCAGGGTTTCTACCCAGTAAGGCGATTCCTGAAGGTCCTGGAACCCTCGGGGCGCTTCGATCAGAACGGCCACAACGTTACGTTTAACGTACGAGCTGTTGGAGACGTAGCTACGGAAATCCGTAGCTGCGCCATTCTGACCACCGTTGCGTACATCCACCATCGGACCTACATTACCGGTGTTAAATCCTTTCTTTTCAAGGATCGTATCTTTTAAACGTGTCATACTTCAAGATCCTCGCGTCGACGGGAGATGATGGTGAAGGAGCCCACGGTCTTCATGTTATTACCGTACATGATGATGTTACAGCTCCAGCTATAGCCGCGCTGGTCATCGTTCGGTGTCAGGAAGGTTTCAGCTTCGATGATCACACGGGAGTCAAAACGGCCACGGGTGCGCTGTTCAATCAAACGGTTACTGCGATCGATGAACTGCTGGTTAGTCAGACTGGTGATACCTGTGAGGTCACGCCACACACGTTCAGCTACTTTCTCCAACTCTACTGCGATCATCATGTTCATAGCCGAGTTCAGGATAGAACTGTCATCGTCGTAGACAGTCTGGAACGCCGGGAAGAACAGTGAACGACGGTCGTAAGACTGTGCCCACACCAGACCGTTCGACCAATCACGTGTACGTACGTTCACCGGTTTAAAGGTGTTGTTGACGTCACGGAACATACTCACCTGGTTCAGAGGCGGCATGTCGAAGCTCCACTGGGAGTTCCAGATACCGGTACCAGCACCCATGTAACGTGCACACTTCTGTGCAAATTCCAGGGTCAGCGGTGTCAGGTTTTTCCAACGAGAGTTAACCAGGTAGCCGGAATGTCCGATTACGATGGCGCGACAAACCGATGTACCGTAAATCTCTGATTCCGGATACAGTCGGGCAGCGGTGCGCAGGGCAATCGCCAGACTTGATTCTTCAGACGTGCTGTTCTGCGGTGTAGAAACGTCCTGTGTGGACAGTACCACATACATGTCTTTACGCTTACCGATGACGGTCAACATCTTCTTCTTAGTTTCCAGTGAGAAACCAGAATCATAGATAACAGACTGTGGGTAAACCGCTGTGTCCATGAACGGGAACTCGAGGTCACCGTAGTTGGCACATTGGTTGGCTACAAGCGCATCAAACGTTTCAAAGTTCATCGTACCGTCAGAACCACCCATGGCATAGTGCGTGGAGTTTTCTGACAGCAAGATGCCGTCGTTAGCCGGACCTTCAACCTGGTAGGTGAAGTACGGTACATTGTTCAGGTCATGACCAGAGAACAAGTTGAAGATGTGTTTGTCTTCAGCGGTCTCACCCACGGTACCGTAAGGAAGTTCCTCTGCATGTACCATATCCAGGACATCACTGATATACTGGTGATAAACATGCATCTCATTGAACGGACCCACGGTCTCAGGGAAGCCGTTAGAAGCCGGTTCATTCCAAGCCTGAAGTAGCGCGTCTTCCACAAAGAGTTCTTTTTCAGTGCGAGGGTTGATCACACCTTCTTTGTAGGAGAAGTCAACATAACGCTCACCGAACAGTGTCTCGATGACGTTCGGGCTGACCATATCTTCCGGACGCTCCACGAACTGGATGCGGTACAGGTACGCACTCTGCTCCATAGCTGTGGTGTCGTCTACCGGCTGGCTGGACAACGTAGTGGGGGCAGAAAGACGGATACCCATTCGGGAGCCGTAAGAGCCCTGGGAAGAGACCTTGAACTCGTGAATCGGATACAGTGTAGACTGTGTACCGTCCTGGGAAACCAAACCACCCGCACGCGGTGCAGCGGTACCCAACAGGTCGCCTTCTTCCACTTTCTCCAGAACCCAACGCGCGCGATACCCATCAACAGAAACAGCCACCTGTACTTTCTGACCATTCTGATCATAGTAGTAGGTGTTATCCGGGTTACGCTGATACTGGAAGATCAGGTCGGGCACGATATCCAGACACAGTCGTAATGTGGCGGCGTCACCAGCGTCCTCAGGGATAAGGCGCTGAACCATCATGCTGTTAGCTTCACCATTAATCGTAGTGATGAACGGTGTTTGGTGTGTAGCAAAGCGCGAACGCTCGTCAAATGTTTTACGGCCGTAAGTTTCCACCAATGCATCACCCGAAACCAGCTGGGGTGAGAGTGGACCGCGTTCTGCAAACGTAAACACGTGGGGAAGGTGCGATGGGATCATCTCCGGCTCAATCACCGGGGGACGACCACTCTCATCCTTAATACCACGTAAGATCGCTTGCGGAGCGGCGTTCTTAAAGTTGACCATACTAAGAGCTCCTATGATCGATCGATCGAATTTTAACGTTAAAAATCAGTCCTTCACGATACCGAAACGCACACTCTAAAACAACCGTCTTTTAAAGTCCATGGCACCTAAAAGACACGAGTGAAGGAATGATATAGCGACGACTAAACGGATGCACGACATCATACTATTAGATGATTGTCCTTAATTCAGTTTTGTCTATTCCTTTTTTACGTGTTACAAAACCGGTCTTGGACTATACGATAGGAAACTTTACCATGTACATTTCTCCTTATGAAACCTTAGCGTGCCGCTCTTACAACCTCGAACCTATTAAAAAAGGGATCAATCTGGCGAATGTCGAGGACGGTTTAACCTTCGCCACCTTAGGTAAAGAAACCGTAAAAGGTGTGTTAATACTTCGCCCATCCGATAAAGAAACCCCGCTTTTTGCGCACCCTGTTCTTTGGAACAATGGGCACGGTAATTTTGTAGTGGTCGATGCCCGTGGTTTGGTGCGGGAAAATGCTCAAGGTGAATACCAGGTTACTCAAAAAACAGATTACACCTTCCAGGTGGGTCGCGCTGGTCTCATTCTGCACGCTAAAGAAATGGGGATGGATGATATCCAGAACTTGGGCGATATAGCCGCCACCACGTTCTGTCGATACATTGCTGAAAACATCACCCGTCGTTTGGGATTGAGTCCTGAAGAGCAGGCCATCATTACCATGGTCTCATGTATTTATTATTACTGTCTGTTTAAAGATACCAATGAACTGACCAGCCGTGATTTTGATAAGATGGTTCAAAAGACCAGTCGGGTTACACGTTTGGGTGCAAACTGGATATATGATCGAATGCCTGAACCAGTCTTTATGGCGAACTTGGATGAGTTCACCCGAGTCCTTAAAGAGAAGTTGGATTCTCCGCGCACCAAAGACTTGTCTCCGGCGGTATTGATTTCGTTCTTAGGGGGCGGATGGTTTGGTGCTAACGGTCGCGAAAATATGGCGGTGGCACTTGAGCACCCACCAACGTTCGTAACTATGGTGTACATTGCACTGACTGACCGTAGCTATCGCAATGCGGGTGTATCTAAAGCCGTTTTGCTGAACGACCGTAACGGTGCAGGGAAACAGTTTGTCGTCAATTACGAGCGCCTCCTCACTAACATAGGTGGTTAACATGTTTGAATACCTGGTAAATCATGCACACAGTAACGTGTGGTGTACCCCTGACCAGGACTATCAATTTATCTTTAAACCGGCCCGTATCACCGGATCACGTGGTGTACTGAACCAAGTTAAAGTGGAATGGCAAACCTATCGCCTCCCCACACTTAAGGAAGTGTATCACGTGTATCAAATCGGTCAGGTACACCCCAGACTGTTGGGTATCTTACCTGATGACGATACGTGGCACTGTTTCAGTGAGTTGAGTGATGTTGATAACCTGGTAGTTGATCTCTACACGAAGGCTGGTATTGAACTCCCCCGTGGGGAATGTTTCTTTATGCGGACACGGAATCGAAACATTGTATTAGCGTTAAAACACATTCCGCGTGTAGTGGATCAAGTAAACAACCCTGTGTTTGTAAGGTTCTATTCCAATGCTTATTTTAGTAGTGATCGCAGTGACCCTGTTCACGACACGGTGTATGTACAATCGTTTGTAATGGACCGGGTGGATAATTACCTTCTATTCCAAAGGGATTATCATGATCACCAAAAACTGAAAGGACATACGTACCTGTTTTATAACGGACTTTACGTACACGACAGGTTACCCACTGAAGTGGCGGTGGGTGATCGACTTGAGTTTGTTTACGACAGTACAATCACTCAGGTAATCGATTTACCTATAAATACGCTGGAAACGTTTGTCAGTGAATTGGACGGTAAACGAAAATACTTAGTCCACGTACCTAAACGGGTGGGCGACCGGATTGAATACCGCGATGACATCGATTTCTGGCTACTGGATAAAAACGGGGAAGCGTTTAAAGGGGTCTATTATCACAAGAACCAGGAAGATTCCGTGCGGATGGTCACCCATAAGGACTATTCATTACCGGTACCTTACTTAGTTGGGTATGTCACCGATAACGAAATCCTCACCGATATCCGGAACTGCACCCTTCGCCTGCATATACGTGAATCCGGTTACGATAGACCGTTGGTGTTTGAACATAATCGAATTCATGAACTTTACAAGCTTGACGATGTTGATATTGTTCGGGCTATGTTGGGGATCGATTCAACTGTCAGTGTTTGGCGTGCCGAAGAGTTGGAAAAATCGGCTTATACCGAGATCATGCGGACTAACGGGCGCAGCGTTACACCTGGTATGGTTCAAGCGGCGTATGGGTATAACGCGATTACGTCTCTGGTGGCATATACACCACAGAAAACCGTACACGGTGGCGGGCGTTGGACGGCTGAACTGCCGTATATGTTATCCCACCAAGCCACCGTCTTTGAATATAACCAGAGTGGACACTTAACCGGGTTCTATCAACACATTGATAACTCTGTATACGTTACGCGGGACCTTGGGACTCGTAGCATTGAAGCGTTGTCAGGGGTAGGTGGTATTCGCTTGACAACACGCTACAATGAAGAGGAAAGTGTACTTGATCCTCGTTACAATCACCGGTTCTATAAGACCCCGTTAATCCAAGACGTACCAGCCAACTATTGGTCCACTGCAGAAGAAGGGGTGGACTATACGGTTGTAGACGGTAAAGTCACCTGGAGTGTCGATCGTAACCAGGTCTACACGGCTGTGCGTGATGACTCTCACTTCTTGACTTACACGTACGAAATGGAACCTGTGGACGGGTTACTGCGTTTTAGTGTGGTGGCTGAAGAGAAACGGTCGGATGGTAATTGGTATCAACAGGTTTGTCATTTACCGTTAGGGAAACTGGAGCTGTGGTTGAATGGGCGACCCCTTATTGAACACCTGGACTATTTCGTTCAGTGGCCTGAAGTGGTTATCACCAATAAAATGTATTGGGTAGAGGGTCCACAACAGATCACGGTTCGTTGTACAGGTTTCTGTAACGGCGACATGTCCCTGACACCTGTGGCCGAATTTGGTTTCGTGGAACACGGACTTCTGAGTCGTAACCGTAGACATGACATTCGTGACGACAAAGTCATGCGGGTCATTGCTGGGGGAACGCTACAGCATAAGCAGGATTTGGGATTTGCTGAGAACCATTCGGGGGTTTACCTCGAGGGTTTGGCTAACGGGACACCGTACGTCATTGATGACGTCATCGTGCCGGTTAGAGGTGTGGATGGGGAGGACACGTATAGTCTTAAATCTAAAGCGTTGTTAATTGATGCGGAGATTTCGGATTACCTTACGCACAAGTTACCTGAACCTGAGATCCCGGAGATCAGTCCGATCACCGAGCGGTATATGGTCTACAGTCCGTTCTGTTCTAAGATCATGTACGACTTCCACAATGGTATCTTTTACCCTGAGGAGATCAAAGGACAGTACAGCGAAATCGACATTCGGAAATGGTGTAAGGGATACGAGTGGTTATTGGCGTACGATCCCACACAACACCCGATTGATGATCGGTATGTGGCAATACATCCCCATAACCTCTTCAATGTGGTTGAGTTAGATATTTATCAGTACATGTTCTTAGAGCGTGTAATCAGTTTTTATTTAGACGATAAAGTTGACTTGAGTAGCTTTATCGCTGTCAAAGAAGGGTGGTTATAACGATGTCAACAAACGACACACCTATCGTACCCATCATTGACCCGAACCGAAGTCACCGACGGTGGCGGATGGATGAGATCTACACAGGTCCCACAGGGTCAGGTCGGTACGTGCCGAATTTGGACGATGAAGTTTTTTCTTGGGACACAGGGCTGTGGCGGGTCATTGGTGTTGATTATTCAACCGGTCTTTCAGAGCTGCAGATCTATATTCCGCCTAAGGAAGCTGATTCGGTTGACCACACGGATGTCCTGTTGGGGACCGGACCGGGCTATCAGAGTGAGACCTTCCGTGCGTACCTAGACACGTCAGTGATGCCCCATGTTCTTGCTGTGGACTCTCGGTTGCGGTTTTATGGAACCACTAACAGCTTTGTTAAAATCTTCCTGGGGACTGACATTGGTGATCAAGGGACTGTGGTCTCAGCTATGTATGACCAAGGTGGTACTTTGTTAGGGGACAACATCCCACTAGAGCTGGTGGCGATGCCCAACGACCCTGTGTCTGATAACCCGGGCATGAATAACTACGCCGTCAAGACACCTATGGTGGGGTACACCACTGTTAAGATGTCTGATAACGAAGTGGTTACCGTAGTGGCGTATGACGATGCTGGTCACGTCACGTCTATTGCTAAACTCTTGGTTAAGAACACTGCGTTTATCCGCACCAGTGACCAATCCAAGAAGTATGTGGCATCTATCCACCTTGAATCACCGTTCATGTCCAACAGTGACGACACCTTGTTGGAATACCCCATCAACTTACCGGTTGAAGCCATGGAGCTTCGAGGTGTGGTTACGTACAGTGATGGTAGTCGACTGGTGCTCCCTGTGGATGGGACGAAGTTTGCACTTCACGGTATCAGCAATTTTGTGTCTACCATTGTGGGTCAGCAGATACCACTGGTGTTGACGTACTACCTCTCTGAAGAGGAATACGTGTACGGTGCTTCCACTGGGGCAACCAAACACATTTCGATTCCGTATTCAGCAACCACCACAAACGTAGATGGTAGTTACAGTGTGAAACTCTTTGCTGCACCGGTTTGGGTAAATGCGATTGAAGGGTATCGTTTACGCTGGTTCATGTACAACCTCGATCGTGAAGAGGTTTACGAAGTCACTCAACATGTTCAATTGGCAGCAAACTCTCGCAGTTTCAACCCGATTGAATATGGAACGATGCAACAGCTTTCTGTTGCCGTTGACATGAATAAAGTGAATTCGAAGTACACCAACTATCGTCACACGCAGACGATTGGTATTGCCCTACTGAATCAAGGCAGTCTGGATCAGGAAAATTGGAACATCAATTACACCCCTGGTCAAGAAGTGCCTTATGGGGATAACTTCCGTGCTAACCTACGGTTTGTGAATACAAACTATTGGGTCCTGAACCTGAATAGTGGTTTCACCTCGAAAGAGACCTGGCTTGAGAATGTGTACTACAATGCGCAACCTCTGGTACATCCTGATTTCGAAAACCGTGCACCTGAGCCTAATTACTTCACCATTGTAATTGGTAACCAGCGTATCGAGTGTCCGATTGAACAGTGGAATTCGGATATTGTAACGCAGGTGGGTGTGAATGATGGGGACGTTGTGTTGATTGAGTTCTTCAAGCGTAATGCTGCGACCGACCTTCAGTTGGGTATCGGTGTTCTCCCTGTCCATCAGGAAATGCCTGCAGGTTAAAACATAAACATTAAAATTAGGGAAGGCTGGCACCTGCAAGGGTGCTGGCCACCCTAACCCACTGTATGGATTTCTCCTTATGACTATACTTTTCCATGAAGACTGGAAGCGTTACCCGAACGCCATAGTCGACTACGAAACCAAGAACGAATCGTTTAAGCGGGTCGTCAGTCTGTTCTCTGAGATGGGAGTGGAAAACTGTCTGTTCCCGTTGACACTGATGCAACCGGAGCTACAAGGACTAGATCCGTTTGATGAGAACTTGACAGAAACCCAAAAGACCTTAATCGGCATTGAGTGTAAATACAACCCCTGGTACTTTTTACGGGAAGTTGTCCGCATACCTCCTGTGGCAGGACCACACCCGGTGTCCTATCGGGCGAACCGTGGAAACATTGCATTGACGTGGGCGTTCCTGTCTAATATCGACATAGCGTTGATACAACCTCGTCAGACGGGTAAGTCGGTTTCTACAGACTGTTTGATGGTGTGGTTGGTTCAGATCGCCTTGGATAACACCATGGTGAATATGATCACAAAGGACCACACGCTGCGTACAGCGAACATTGAGCGTTTGAAAAAGATACGGGATTACTTACCCCCTTACTTACGTTATGTCCGTAAAGATGATTCAGATAACCAGCACGAACTCACCTGTAACGCGTTAGGTAACATTTACCGTACAGGGGTGGCCCAGAACTCCGAGTCAACAGCTAACAACCTGGGACGTGGTTTGACCAGTCCAGTGGCACACATCGATGAGGGACCCTTCATCAAGTTCATTGACATCACGCTGCCTGCTGCTCTAGCCGCTGGTACAGCAGCCCGTGAAGAGGCGATGCGTAATGGACGTCCGTACGGAAACATCTTCACCACAACCGCTGGTAAGAAAGACGACCGTTCTGGTAAGTTCATGTACAACTGGATTACGGGGGGTGCCTGTTGGAATGAAGCCTTTTACGATGCCAAAAACGTTAAGGATCTGGAAGACTTGGTGGCCCGTAACTGCAGTGGTCGAAAAACAATTATCAACGCTACCTTCTCTCACCGACAGTTAGGCTATACCGATGAATGGTTATATAAAACCATTGCTACAGTAGGTGCGACCGGTGAAGCAGCAGACCGTGACTTCTTCAACGTATGGACCAGCGGTACCCAGAGTTCGCCCTTGAGTACCAAGTTGAACGAAATCATCCGTGAGAGTGAAATTGAGATCAAGCACAATGAAATCAGCCGTGACAATTACATTGTGCGCTGGTTTTTAGAGGAGGATGAAATTGGCCAGTACATGGATGAGGGTTATTTTGCCTTAGGGTTGGATACCAGCGAAGCCATCGGGCGGGACAGTATCGGTGGGGTATTGATTGACTTACGGGACTTGTCCACCGTGGGTGCATTTACAGTGAATGAAACCAACCTGATTCGATTCTCAAAGTTCTTAGCGGAATTCTTGATCAAGTATCCTAAAGTTACGTTGATTCCTGAACGTAAATCCACTGGGCAGATGATTGTCGATAACTTACTGTTGATCCTACCGCGTTATGACATCGATCCTTTTAAACGGATCTATAACGTCATCGTGGATCGTGCAACAGAATTCAAGGAGGAGTATAAGTTAATCTGTCAACCCATGTCAACTCGTTCGCGTGAGTTCTACGATAAACTCAAGAAGCACTTTGGTTTCACTACTACGGGGGGTAGTCGTAATACACTGTATTCTACCGTATTACAGAACGCGGCTAAGAATGCAGGTCATCTGGTACGGGATAAAACCTTGTCGATGGAGATTCGCGGACTAGTGGTTAAGAATGGTCGGATAGACCATGACGCCAGTGGTCATGACGATATGGTGATTGCGTGGTTGTTAGGGAACTGGTTTGTGACCTTATCCAAGAACCTTCAACATTACGGTATTGACCCGTCGCGTATTCTAACCGCAGTATCGGCTAAAAGTAAAGAGTTGACTGACATTGAAATCCTTGAAAAGGAGATGTCGAATCGTGTTAAAGAAGAAATTGAAGAAGTCTTTGACGCATTGGTGAATGAAACTTCCAACATTGTCATCCTTCAGTTAGAGAATCGGCTACGCACTTTAACCGAACGTTTACCGGAAGAGGACAGTGAAGCAATGTCATTGGAAGACTTAATTCATAAAGCCAGTGAAGAACGGTTGTCTAAAGGGATGCGTTCTACGCGACATACTGAACAAGGTATCCGCCGCATCAGTATGTGGTGATCGGTATAAACAGAGTCCTCCCGTGGGAGGACTCTTTTCTATGTTGCCTAAACCATAAACGTCTAGCCCACTACCTCACCCCCACGAGAGGGGTGAGAGTGCGGGACTAGGGAACGCGAATTGTGTAAATACCTAAAGTATATTAAATGACGCGTTCCAGGAAGGGACGCCAACCGCGGGTCGAATGCACATACGAAGGAGCATTCCTAGACAGGCGCGAAACACCATAGTAACCGCGAAGGACGCGGTTACTACTCCCTGCGGTTTCTTGACACCAATTGTAACTACCGTTACCAGTACGGTAATCCAGAATTAAGTCTGCTTCGGAATACTGGGCTAAGTGAGTAAAGGGCTCTTCAGACGCTTTCGTATTCCGATCGTCCAGGTACGTGTCGTTGGTTAACCGATAGAAAATACGGTTCCATTCACTCCCGTGGGAGGAGGGAATGTCCCACCCGTACGCGTCTACCGTGGGGTCAGTGTTCGCCCCTTTAGGGAGGCGGACTTTATACTGTTGACCGTTTATTTCCACCGTACGGTTCCCGTACACGGCGTTGACAGCGTTAATGTGATCCCAACTGAGACTGTGTCGCAAAGGACGCTTTGCGATTAATAACTCTGTCCCGTCCAGACCTACGTGTAGCCAGCCTGCATCGGAGTGCTGTGCTGCGCCTGAGGTTAACCCTATCAGACTGGCTAAACCTACCCCATCCACAAACTCGGCACTGGAAACCTCCCCGTACCAGTCCACTCCACCGTCACTGGCGAGTAGGGGACGGTTAAATAAACTTCTAGTTTCACTCTTTCCTTTCCCTCCGGCGGTACCGGAGAGTAACATTCTTTCAAACATTTGTATTTACCTTTTCGTTATAAAGATTAACAGCTTTGGTTAACATTATCTCGCGCGCCCACTCCTCGTGTTCCGCTTGAATATACTCAACCACCTTGTATCCAACATTGGATTTGTCGATTAACACGGTAACAAATACCCAATAGGGTTTAATCAACACTTTAAAATCGTCACCTACAATCTGATTAAACATTAACGTAACCGGACGATAAGACATTCTAACCTGACACAACCCTGGACACTCTTCCTCTAACCCATGAACAGTGTGGTCTTTTACTTCACCTGCGTAACACACTGTCCCTTCTTCGACATTCGGCATGATAAAAACCTCCTGTACACATAGAACGGTTTTAGTTGTAGTAGTTCATTGAGAATGCGCGTAAGACGATGTATAACTCTAACCCTGTCCGTAAACTGGATAGTACCGCTTTGTTCTTACTGTTCACTGCTTTACCCACAATGGAGTCAGCTAACTCTTTGGCGCGAACCAATGCAGGGTCAGACATTCGTGAAGCCATGTAAAGACTCCTTAGTCTAGACACTAAACTGGTCAAGTCAACATTCCCACGGATTAGGTTGCGGTTCTTAGATAGGAAGTCGAAGGCGTGCAACATCAATTCGTCAATTAATTCAGCAATCTCACCCCCACCCTTCTGACCATAATTGATAGAACAATACCGTAACGTATCCAGGAATAGTTTTTCTGGCATGGTGTGCATGGCGTCCTGGACTACCTTCACCACCTCACCTCGGATAAAGGTGTTAGCGTCCTGTATAGTGGAGTGGATATACCGTTTGTAGATAGTAACGCCGTTCTTACGGTCTTTCAGGATCACTTCACCGTCTAACTCAACCGTACTGCTAGTGGAAACTATGCGACCTTTGTTGTTATTGATGTGGATAAGAATGGACATCATCTTCTTAACCACTTCTTTCATACGTCCTTGGATGTCGGTGATCACGTAGAAGATGGCTTCGTCATCGTCAAACTTTTGGAAGGTCTTGTGGTGGATACCGCTAGGGCTCACTATTTCCTCGCTACGGGCGAGTAAGAACGCACCCCAACTTCCGTGCTGTTTAAGTCCAAACTTGCGACTGAGGCTCTCGTAGACGGCCTGAGCGACCTCTGGGTCCGTAGGGTACTTGATGTAGTGCGCAAACACGCTGGTTAAGAACTTTACCTGCAGCATGAAGATCACGTCCACCATCGCTTTATGGGCATCGCGACTACTCAATGACTTCGTATTCATCAGTTTATGGACTAACCAGACACTGCTCAAGTTTACAACGTCACTGGTACGTTTGAATTCCTCATTCACGACCTCTAAGTCATACAGCGCATCCGTCAAGGAGGTGTCATCTATATCCAAGACTTCTCCAAACCAGGCTTCTCGATCGCTGGGTAAATACCGTACCGTGTAAACCCCTAGTAAGTTACTACCAAAGAAGTTAACGTGGTCTTCGTTTCTGTTAATGAATTGGTTGACGTGACGGTTAAGTCGTTTAGCCAACTTAGAGTCTATCGACACATTCGAACACTCGTCTTCAAAAACACCCTTTATTGTGCCGGACATTATCGTCACCTTTTAAAATTGAAAAATTTTATCACTCACAAAATAGCGCTATACTTTGAATGTCTTCGACGTATTCCCTATCCAGAAAAGGAAACCCCATTATGTTTAAGGTACTGTTTAGTCGTTTCGACACCGTCCCTGCTAAAATCACGATCGATAAAGAATCAGAACGCACTCACATTGAGCTGCGTATTTACAATAGCGAACCTTTGATTCTGATGAAAGACCTCCCACCCGCCATTCAGGCTGCTACTGACTGGTGTATTGAATGTTTCATTGATGGTCGCTTCTGGACCATTGAAGGGGGTCACGGTGAAGTGACTAACCTAACCTACGAAGGGTTTCCTGGTATTGATATCCGTACCAAAATATTTGGTCGTGCTTAACGCTTGTTGTTGTGCGTTTTGGGGAGGCGTTGCACTCCCCTTTTTTTATGCCCTTTAAATAAATTTCAAATATATATTACTAACTTGAATCCGTAAAGTTCTTAGGAGAACACAATGACACAAACCGTCAATATTCTTTCAGACGATGGGAAATCTTCCATCTACGCTGAGCGCATTTACAAGAAGCGCATAAAAGTTTACAGTTTCAGTTATGAAACAGAAAGATGGGGCGATGCACGGGTTATAGCGGAAACTGATTTCAAGGACAGCTACCCCAGACTTTACCGTAAATTGCTGTTAATAGAAAGTCGTGGAGGTGTGCGATGAAATTCTGGTTACTGTGCAACGTTATCTATTGGTACGTGGTTTACAGAAATAACCCAATAACATTCGAAACTTTTCGGTGGTACCATTACTGGTTCCGTTTTACAGTGTGGTTACCTGCAACACTTTTCACTCTACTGAAGTCTGAGGGACCTACCGATGGACGATAACATTCAAACCTGTTTGACCCGTATGGTGGAGGACGTCATCACCCACCCCTTTCTGGTGGATTCTTCACCGGACGTCAATTTGGTCTTTGATGAATTATTCAACCTTTACCCGTCTGACCTTAAAACCAAAATCGGGTATGTACAGGATACCTGTGCACACGTCTTCATAGACGACAGGCGAAAGTATGAAGCTGACATCCCCAGTTTGTTAGAAACGGAGCTGTTCACGATCGATGTCGACAATAACGCTGTTTTAACACCGAAAGGGTTAATCCGTTTTGTTTAAACCCTAAAACCCTCCCCCTAAAGGGAGGGTTCACTTTTTTATGCTCTCAACTATAGGTAACGTATCATGAAATTTAAAATACTGGAATTGTTTTTATGGGAAGGTCTTAAAGTTTATGAGAACCCGCATTGGGTCAGCCCTAGTAGTTTTATGTACTCATTTACAGATTTTATTGAGACTCAGTATGATCAGAAACACGTAATCGAATTTAAAGGGGTATACGATACTGCCCTACTCCAGTTCGAGGACGAGAATGATTTTTTGAATAAATTCTCTATTTTTTACAAAGAATGGTTGCGGGGCGAAAACGATACAATAAAGTACTATGGCTCCACTTACCCCCACGGTTTAAACAACGTCACCATTGAAGAAGAGAATAACAGATTACTGTCTTTTCTTAGTAAAGGACTTAAACCCACACTGTCGATCAATAACACCACCTTTACGCGAAAAGAACTCATTAGTTTCTTTGAAGAAGATTTACCAAAGCTCGTGACGTTCCTGGATTTACCTGAAGACTCTGTAGTGGGTGACATCACACTGACACCCATGGTTATATTGTCATCCGTGATAGAGGGAGCCCTTTTCGAGTTTTCGGTGGGGATTGATGGGTTTAACGATAATATCAAGAATTTTTTAGGTACCCAATGGAAGGGTTTCTTAGATTATTTCGAAGAGACCTTTAACTTGATGTTAAAATATCGTAACCTTGACAGTGTCTGGGTGTATGGTGTCTGTGATTTGGTTTGGAGTCTTGAGCCCATTTGTGAACTCAAAGAACATGTAGTGGCTGACACTTTACTCACGCGCTTTAGTGAGCGTTACGTTTAGTGGGTTCTAAAAAGCCTTTTTATTAAAAAGGCTTTTTTTTTCGTCCTTTAAGGGGAATGGTGTAGGTAACCTAAGGAGTAAAGTAGAATGTCCATTAAAGATTTATTTGCCAGTGTCGATGATGAAGTTGAAACAAACGTCGAAGAAGCTGAAGAAACCGAAGAAGAAAGCGCCAGCTCGATTGCTGAACTGTTCCCGAAGGTCTTTGAATTGGTCAACCGGTCTGAAGGCGATGGTGAGGAGGAAGAAAGCGAAACCTCCTTAGAGAGCATCAGGGAAGACTATGACCACGACAGTAATCCTGAGGTAAGTGATGATGACCCCGTTAGTCCTGACGAGCATCTCACAGATTGGGGTACCGATGTCGTCCTGTACCCAGAACGGGACAATGGTCTTTCTTGGTCAAAAACGTTTAAAGACCGTGCAGGTAACTGCACAGTGAGTCTGAGTTCTACTCTAGCACTAGAAACCATGCAGATGGATGAAACGGCTAAGCGTGAAGTGTTAGAGAAAATGCGTCAGTCCACTAAGGTCTATGCATTGCCTGAGGAACAGGATGGTTTCACGTCCAGAACCAGTTTGATTGAATCGAATATGGTTAACCCTGAACGGGTTGTAGTTGTGGACGAGACTGATTACATAGACGCTGATGGTGACTATGTCGAACGCAGAGCCTTTGTAGACTCTTTACGTGAACGCGGTGCGGTCGTCGTTAATTCAGTTGAAGCGGCTGCTGACTACGTCTCCACATACCTCTACTGAACAGCATAAACCGGCGGCCTCCCTGACGGGGGCTGCCGATATGCCGCCGCTGCGCTGCGCTAATAAGAATTTTCTTTTTTTATTGTTTTCATTCTCTTCGAGAATAGAGTGAATAGTTTTATAGTTTAAAACTACGTTTACGTTGAGTTTTAAACGTTTTCTTTTTTTATCTTATACACAATATATTCTTCTTAGTATTATTTTACGTATTAGACATATGGTTTGTTAAGAAAAGCCGAGTGAGCACCGCGAACGAGAGCCTACCTAACGCCTCCTTGGACGCAGTCCAGGAGTGAGCGTAGCGAGCGACTGGAATGGGGGAAAGGGGGCAACCAAAAGCGGAGAAACGGAGTTTCTCCTTTCCTTATTGTTTTTATATATACAGAAAAGAGCAAAGCACTCTTACCGTAAGGTAGAAGAGTGCTAGTGGTTTTATACTGTTTAGTAAACCTAAATAGAGGGTAGGAATATGACTATACTCTTCGGTAAACTGATTCGAGAAACCTATACCAGTCCAAATGGTGAATTCCATTTGTATCTGTTACGTATCCATGGGGGTGAAATGGCATCAGCGGTATTCATTGGTACACACGCCCCTAAGGCGTTGAAGAGTGTGGAATACCAATTACACGGAGAGTGGCAGCATAACCCTCGCTACGGTCGACAGTTTCTGATTGATCACTTTAGTCGCCCTGTTAAAGAGAATCACACAGTGGATCAACGGTTGGACACTCAAACTGTTATTCAAGCTAAGAAACGGATTGATCCTAACGTTTACGGGATTAAACAAGAAGAGTTATCGACTACTCTGGAATGGTGGTTATAATACATGTAATAGGAGTCCCTTTTGGGGGACTCCTTGTTTTATGCCTTTTAAATAAATTTCAAGTATATATTATTCAAGGGAGTATTAACCAAAGTTGTTCTAAGGAGAAAAACGAAATGGGTAACTTGTTGAACGTTGAACTGGTTAGCGTAGCCATTGACACTGACCATCTGACAAAACTCACCCCAGGGGTTTACCACGAAGTGGATACCCTTAAAGCCGTTCTGGTTAAAAAAGGTTTGGGACAGGAAGATTCCATTGTTAAGATAGAACCTAACGGGACTGTCGGTAACCCACACCACACATTTGAAACGGGTATGTGTGTCCATAGCGACACTGGGATATGGATAAAAGGAACTAAACAGGTTTTTAGTTACGACAGAAAGGAGTGGGAAGAGAAAGGGTTTCCGCTACCCCTTTACCCTTGTTCCATTTTAGACCCCAAAAAACCATTGCCCTTGACGACGCTGGTTAACAACTTGCCCGATGCAACTGTTACTGCAGACGTCCGTACTCGTTTACGGTTTGAACTTGCAAACGCTTCATTACACTACGTACCTTTGGGTCACCATGGGACATTTGAAGTAACTAAAATAGGTGAGACGCGCAACGCTTTTCACACTAACTTTGCGGGAGACTATTGTTTCATAGGGGACAAATTTTTCGTACAAGGGCTAAATACACAACACGTCTATAAAGCTGAGGACATCTACAAAATTCTTTCTGAGTTGGACCCCCGCATTGTTATCCCAAGAGAGAAATGTTTAACCCAACCAAACGAGTGGTGGGCAAGGGGTCAGTCACAACAGAGCCCATTAGGACAAAACCCTTATCTACAACAAACCGTTGGTTACCCCCAACAAGTCCAGCAGCAAGGAATGTACGATCCTTGGACCAAAGCGGCTATTGAAACGTTACAGGGTCAGGTGTCAAGTATGGAAAAGGACATCAAAGTGTTGAACAAAGCACTTAATGTCCAGCGTTCACTCTTTGGTGAAATGGAGTGGGATATTAAACGGTTACTCAAGTTGGCTATAGAGGACCCCTATATTTCCATCAACGCATTGGCCTCTCAGCTTGGGCTATCTCGAAACCGAGTCACAACCCTTTTGAGTCTGGTAAAAGAGTACGAGATTCTGTCACGTGAAGGGAATGCTCGTTCTGGGCCACTCGCGGTACATGAGGTCGAGAAAGTACTCAGTGAATTAAAAATGCGCTAATAGTGTTATAGTAAAACCTTTACATTCTCAGGAGAATATAATAATGTACACTAGTAAAATTCGTGTGGAAAAGGCAGCCACTTTACCTAAAGCGAAGGAGTGCGAAGACTTTTACATTTTAAATACCAGCACGCGACACCTCCATTATAAAGAGAAGGGAGCAGTCCGATGGAGTCGAATTAATTCAGTGGGTACCGCTGTCGCCGCCCCCCGATCAGAAGTCGGTGATTGGTATGCCGGTAAAGAATTAATTTACATCTGTTCAGAAAAAGGAGCTGCGTGTGTCTTTTCAAAAGAGGAGTGGGTCTCTAACGGTCTGCCGCTCCCAGAACCCCCACAGGGGTTTCCTTACCATATTCATCCGGTACCACTTGAGACACTGACGTTAAATAATAATGGAGATGAACCATCCGTTAATAATGAGGGACGGCTGGAAAATATAGTGTTTAACGGTACCTCCGGCATTTTGTCTTATCGCCGGAGATCCGGTCTCGGTTGGACACACATAACTTGCTCCCCTGCTGTAGAAATGAGAGACCTCTCTATCAAACCTGGGGAATACGTTATCATGGATGAAATCGTGTACATTCGTGGACAGTCCAAATTGTTTTATTTGGAACTGAGCGAGTTTCGTGAAGTAATCGAGAAGATGGGGGATGGGCTGTTTATTCCCGATTGTATGTTTGTGTCGGGGTGGTCGGCTGAATTGACGCGTAATAGTGTTACCTTAACACCGTCTAAAGTACACGTTTATGACAAAAAGACAGGGATGTCTTATCTTGTCCAAAATGTACTATTCATCGTCAGGCCCAATTATTTTGACAACGAGGTCTTGATTACCACTGAAGGAGCCATTGCTATACCAAAAGGATTTAAAGTGAATAAGTCCTTTGAGAACACCCAAGCTGAGCGTTTACTGAAAGGGGTTCCGGGAGCTTTTATGGGAGGAGAAGTCAGGGAACAACCTAAACACGAGTCCATCCTCAGTGAAGATTTCATGAGGCCCTTACCCATCATCGTTAAATCTGAGGATAAAAACGGAGGGGAGGTCCCAGAAAATGTTTTGGCGCGTATAGAGACTTTGGAAAAACACGTGGAAAAAATACTTACTCACATCAAAGGAGTTATGTGATTATGTTAATTACCACAATCCCGTATTTAAACCACACTCTTAGGAGAGTAAAAATGGAACTAATTGATTCAATCAAGGTGATTGTTGAGCACCCAACTTTGACCGACTTTAACGAGTCGGTGTGGTTGACTGACTCAGGCACATTGAAGTCATTCCCGAATGACTTTCAGAACGCCGTATTAGGCCTCACAGCCGTTTGCGACGCGTACCTGATAACTGACTCAGGGGGACTCGAAACGAAGTACACAGAGGCTCTCAGAGCCGTAGGGTGTCGGGTAGGGCCAGGGGAACAAGATTCCTTTGGTCTATTGACAGCGATACTCTACACGCCGAAAGGTAAAGTGCTGTTTGGTTGATAGGGGGACTTGGGAGGGACTATGCGTCCCTCTCCTTTTTTATTGCGGAGGGTTATAAAACATGTCCGATGAAACAAAATTACAAGGTATAAAAGCGATACTGTTAGGTATCATGGAATTAATGAAACCGGCAGAGCGTAAGAGTTTCCTTCTGCTGGATACCTTGAACCTCATACTCGTGAGATTCCACGACGGCTATGAAATCAAGTTTAAGGAATACGGTGTTTACGAGGCCTACTGGTTTTTGTTGAACGAAGATATTCCTGACAGTCGACACCTGGACCTGGTAGTACACTCGTTACATTCCACCAGTCTGGAATATGACGACTTTTATGAACACTTCGATGCGTTACGTAACTCGAGTTAATTCCTACACAATTGAAGTATGATCTAGGAAGAAGAGAGAGTAACAAAAACAAGGAGTCGCCGTAACCCAATTGACTTTTTACACCCTTTTCAAACATTCAAACGAAAAGGGGAGGACACTATGAACCACTCTCAGAACTACCGCCTGAATCGAGAAAAAGCACAAGAGCTGTTTTCACGGCTCCCCAGTCACACCACATTTGGTGACATCATCAATACGTTTGGACGTATTAAAAACCCGAAAGAGATCAGTATGGATGAGTTAATTGTAGAGATTAACTACACCACTGAAGAGCGTTTGAGAAACACTCAAGGGTAACCCAAGAAAGGAGAAACACAATGCGTGGTTTCAAAACACTGCTGAATGCTATCGAAGCATTGCTGGCACCGTAGTACGAAAGGGTGAGGGAAACCTCACCCTTTTTTATGCCGAATTAAAACAGTTTCAGGTATATATTACTTATCTGAAGCTTTTACGTGAATTTCACGTGTATTGTAGTAAAACCCATTAGATTAAAAAGGATCTAACCAATGAAAACTATCACTTTTTATAACGATGTACTCCCGATCGACCTCGTTGGTGCAGAGGTAATCTACCCTATTGAGATGAAATGTTTCACACACTTCTTTGATCGGGTGGTAAAACGACCCACCTTCGACAACTTCGAAAACGAATTTGTCTGTTACTTCCGTCACGTTGTGAATGAAAATTTGGACCTCTTTTTGTTCCTTGACCTTACGACTAACAAAATCTTCGGTGTTTCGACTCCTGAAGTTGGACGTTCCAGTAACCCACTCGTGATGCGGGTTAAGCCCAAAGAAATCTTCCAAAATATAGTGGAAGGTTTCGTGGAGTACTGGTCGGGTATGGAGGGCATTGAGATACTTGGTTTTGAGAGTTTCGATGCCGAAGACCTAGTTGTGGATGAGTCCGCCCAGGACACCGAAGATTTTGGTGAGTCCGAACTAACAAACCCACAGGAAGACGGGGTGCGGGATTACTTCGCACAAAGCCCGGAGGAAAATAGAATTGTAGTAAACCTTTCCATCCTCCCGAAATGGAAAATGTTGAATGAGTCTTTGAAGACATCCAACATCAAAGCCATACCGTTTACTAGTGAACTGCGACCAGAACCCACCGATTTCATTGAAATAGGGGAAGGTGATAGTTGGCTGTCAGTCATTCCAGTCGCTAAAGACGTTAGCCTAAAGTTGCTGGAGTGTCGACTTGAGAAAGGTCTTTTCACCCTCCCGACCTTTGATGACCTCAGTGTGTTGCTAGAGCACCTACACGCTACAGGCCAACACGCGGTGAACTTTTTTGTAGGCGATCTGGTAGTGTACGCCTGGTACCAGTATAACGGTCGAATCTTTTTGGCAGAACTGGACCTGGTTAAGTGTCGTGTTGTTAATGTCGAGGAACCCCAAAACAACATCGCTCGCCAAACCGAAGACGGTACCGGCACTTACGTCCTGTTCCCGAAATTCACTAAATAAGGTAAATTAAAATGAAAAACTTTATTCTGATTGCAGTTTTCTCCCTTTTCTCTACTTTCGTTTATGCCACACCTGAAGAGTGTGTGGATCAATATTTTGCCGAATGGATTAACGAGTATGGTAACATCAAGGGCATCAGTGAAGAACAAGTAAAAGAGTGGGAAGACGACTGTGGTCTCGTCTATGACACCCCTGAAAATAACTACACCCTTTCACTGGGTGGTAATATCACCTTTAACCCCACAACCTATAACAACATGATCAAACTGATCAATAAAGGGGACACCCTCAATGTTATTGGTTACACGGTTAACCGTGGTACCTGTTTCCGTAAAGACCGTCTTTTTGGGGGCCCCCAAAAACTTCGCTTTGGGGAAACGATGAGTCTTCAGTACCGTTCTGACTGTGAGTTGCTGGAAGTGAAAGTCGTCACTGATGTCGGTGAATTTGAATGGACCTTTAATTAACGCATAAAAAAGAGTCTCCCTAGGGAGACTCTTTTTTTTTTCGTTTTGTAATACTTTCCCAGAGTAGCCCTATCAGTAAACCACCAGTGGTTGACGGGATTTTCGACACCCAACGTCAACAAAACATGGCAATTTTTTCCGGTATAGGAATCTACCCACCCCCCGGGTACTCAGGCGCTGTCTGCGCCAATCTCTATACAATAAACAGTTTAGTATTTAATTACCAATTTAAAGAAGGAGGTTCTTCAAAAGACAGTTTATCGGCATGTAGACCCTTAAGGGTAGACCATTCACTGGATGTTACGGTCTGGATATCTAGAAGATCAAACTGTTTAAAATCACGTGAACGCTCAAAGACAATCCGATGATACCCTTTCTCTAAAACGTTTTCAGTGTCAAACGCAATGGTTCCTTCAGAAATCTCCAATAACATCTGAACGTGGTACATGCGCGTTCTCTTTTTATCCGAAAACGCGGTGGTCATGACCTGACGGTAGAAGAAACGCCCCACTATGTTGGACGGGTATTTCCATTTTTCTTTTGTGTAAGGAACTAACCAACATTCCCCCGATTCTTCAGCATCATACAGGATACTTTTATTGGGTCGTAAAACAGTTTCGTTGTGGAACCCGTAAATATACCACCCCCCATTCCAGTCACCCCAATCGTTACTGAAGTCGTGCAGGTCAGAAACGTATCCGATCAAACACCCTTTCAGTGTAGGGGCTACAGATACCCTAGGAACTGAACGGTCCTCTTTACCACCTGTACGCCTAGAGACGCTAGGGACAAAGGATTTAATCTTGGGGTCGGTGGAGATATGAAAAAGTCGTTCGTGGTGTTCGATCGTAACCTTTTTCTTTAATGTCGGGTACGCTGTATCTAAATATATCTGCAGTTCCTCATTATCACTCTCTTGAGATTCCATGGCGATGTTAACCCTAAACTGTTTTATAAAATCGAGTATTCCTGGGTATTCATTGAACCTAACCCGTAAACCATCGTCCCACACTTGTTGGATGTTTTCCGACTGGGTACCCCACTTAAGGTTATCAGGTTTAACGTTGGTTCGATCATTGTCCAAGTGTAAAACAACTGCACCATCAAAGGGTGGTGGACCTTTAAACGCTAGACACATGATGATGTGGAGGTACTCTAGTGTATGTCGTTTGGCCCCGTCACGGTATGCGGCCACACGAAGGTACCGACCACTCATAGAACCTTTAGACACCCGCCCTGTCTTTTTGGTGAGGATCTCCCCTTTAGGGTTAGCACAATACCCTGAGAAGCCAGGGATTTCAAACCAACCTGTATACACTTTAGAGGGAACCGGATTAAAATTGTCAGTCATGGTAACTACCTAATTTTTCGAAGCCTTCTTCAATCAGGATGTCTTTCAGTAAACGATTGTCAGGGAGTATCACATTCCCCTCAACGCGATTATAGACGCCCCAGCCCCATATCTTTAAACGCAACGGTTTTTGAGACAACAGTTCAGTCGCCCGTACAGTTGCAGCTTCACCGTGGGTGCGTTCTGCCTCTGTTTTGGGTCGCCACGTTTCCGGTGCATCAAAATCCTTAATGCGGACTCGCTGATCGGTTCGGATACTCAAACCCAAGTCGATTTCAAAATCCATAGTGTCAGCATCTACAATGTTCGTGAGTCTGACTGGGAAGACGTGGGTGGGATACTCTTCTGCGATGACGGGGTGACAATGGGTCAGTGCCGAGGATAACACAATGAGTATGGATTTCTTAAACATATTAGTGGCGCCCACCTGAGGCGAGTTTCAAGTGTCTTTTGAATGCTTCCGGATCATTGAACAGGGCAACTTTCTGCCAGACTTCATTGAAGTGTTGTTCGTAAAGTTCATTGGCATCGGCGTACCCATCTACGATCTCTTTAAACCGGCCTAAACTCACACCGCCCGACAATTCAGCCTGGTCAATTTCAATAACCAGCTTATTAAAGATGTAGGCCTTGGTAGCAAATTCAACCAACTTACTGAATGCGGGAATGGATTGAGGTTTCAAGTGACTGAATTCGGAATCAGCCTCCAGGACACAGCGTAAGAACAACATCCCGGGTAAACGCATCGTGTCGCGCACCAGAACCGTGTTCTCACCGATTAAACTGACGTAGGCGGTAGACGTCATGGGTATAGGCAAATGTGCCGCTACAAGCCCGTCTGCTGCGTCCATCAACGCACTCCCTTTAAACTGCTGTGGGTTAGTGAAGCCGATAACGCCGTTCTGTCCAAAACTCAAATGGAGTACCTTACTGATAGTTCTTCCCTGGGTCATGCTCTTAGGGATACGGTAAACCGTATTGTAAGTATCAATGTGTTTAGGTACAACATTGTACAGAGGTAACGTGGTTTCAGTACCCCCCACTAAATTGCAATCCGGAATAACACGGTCGTTAATGACCTCTTCACGGATACGGTAGTCCAAAGACACCGGGGTGTGGATACCCCCTAACGCAGTGTTCTTTATAAAAGCGCGTTCTAAAATCTGTCGGGGAATACGGTTTTTAACGTCCGATAACGCTTTCTGAATGGCATTCATCGTCAGTCTCCTATAGGGGATAATCAGTAAATAATAATTGACCTTCTCTATAGTTTAGAGCATCAAAAACGGTAATACTGTGAAGTAACCCGCTTTTTATTGACGCTTTCCCATTAACAGGAGAATTTAGATGTCAACAGCTAATAAAGGTACAATTCGTCTTTACGGTGCAGGTGGTGCCGGGATTAACTGTATCTCCATTTTCAATAATGTCGAAGAAGTACCTGGTTGCGCTAAAATCCTAACCAGTTACATTGACACCAGTCGCTCCAACCTGAAGCCCGAATTCAAAGAAGACGATTGCTATCTTCTGAAAGGGGTGGATGGTTCTGGTAAAATCCGTCGGGAAAACCACCGTGAGATCTCAGAGTCCATTAAACAGATTCTTTTGGAACACAAACCCGGTGACTTCAATGTGGTGGTCTCTTCAGCGTCTGGTGGTTCAGGGAGTGTCATGGCTCCACTCTTGCTGGCAGAGTTGCTCAAACGCGGTGAGTCTGTTGTGTACTGCTTGATTGGTTCGGCTGAGTGTACGGTCACCGCCACCAACACATTGAATACCCTGAAATCAATCGCTGCAATCTCTGAGCGAAATGACGTTCCTGCTATCGTTTATTACGAACACAATGACGATCGTCCCCGTAGTGAAGTGGATACCTCTATCCGCTACGCCATCGCGACCCTGGCTAACCTGAGTTCACGTCAGAACACCGAACTGGACAGTAAAGACATTTCCAACTGGGTACGTTTCAATTACAGTACAGGCGTACCGGCCCAGTTAGCACTCCTGGATGTTTTCACTGACCCGGACCAGGTGTCATTGGTTAAAGACCCAATCTCCATTGCCAGCCTTTACAACGACCCCGACCAAACCAAGGTTAAAGCAACACCTGAATACAGCTGTGTGGGCTATATGACCAACAAACCCAAGGACTATGACCAGATCCATTTGGTCATCTCCACTGAGGGACTGGAAGGGATCTACGACAAGATTGGTGAAACGGTTAACGGCTACGTTGAACGTCGCGAAGGCCGCCAGGCTAAACTTCGTATCGTCAGTGAGAACGATAACGTGACTGACGATTACCTTGTACTTTAAGGAATAGGTGTTACATGACCACTGGATTGTTTGTGTGTGAAAGCTGTAACTGTGTGGACCATATTGAATTGGCGTACACGGTACAGGAGAGACAATACGACCACCCCCAGTGGTTGTGTACAGAGTGTCAAGGAAAACCTTGGCATAACCAATTCCCTAAACTCCCTTTCGATGAAACAGAAGACAACGTTGTAAACTACCCCAGTGGAATTGGTCTGGGTTAATGTGTATAGTATGCAAGTGTTAGTTCCTTTTCTGTCGATGCGCTGCTCTTTAACAAATCGGACTAAAGAATAGGTTTGTATTAACCCGTTCTTAAACTTGTCGATCGTCTTTACGATCTTCTTAAGCATTCGTAAATCGTATGAATGCGACCCTTGAATGGGTCAATATAGAGAGAACCTCCCCTTATTAGGGGAGGATTTCCTTTTATGTCGCTACAGTATAAAAAAGTAAAAAACTACATAGAACCAGATGTTATAGACGACAAATGCGTCTTAGGTCCTAGGTTAATCTCTAGAAGGATTGAAAATATAAACCTTATTACTGAGGTAGCGCTTGGTGATATAAAGAGATGTGCCCACACTACGTTAGCTGACGAGTTGGGAAGTTGTAAACGAAAACCATAAGAGAGTGAAACTTCGCCAATAGTTGCCGCTTGTGTTTTTGTATCAAGTGCTGACCGGTCCCCGAGTAGCGTGGGTAAGGCGAGTTAAAGGTTTTACTTCAGGTTCAGTGTGCAGCCGTTAAGGTATCAACAGGTAAACGTCGACCACTACCTCTGGTACCTTAATGGAAGCACGTTGGTGTGTTGCGTAAACGAGTGAGGTGCAATCGGAGTTTTCTGATTCCTTTGGCCGATTGTAGGGGTTGCGGGACCCCACCAAACTTGTACCCGGCTTTTAATCCGACTCGGTGTTCGAGGAGTAGACTGCAACTCTTCTTTTAGTGAGGTTTCCGGTATAACCTCGTTCACTGGTACACTGGGTCGTTTTAAGAGTATGACATTCCGTAGGACGGGGTAGCGGACCTTTTCAAGATCCAGTAGGGCGAAAGCTCTGCTGAATTATTTTTGCGTTTAAGAAGGACTAAAGGAAAAGAATATGTATTCAACATATCTTAGCGCGCTAAATGATTTATCTGGTATAATGGACTCTGTCTATAACACTGTATGTGATTATGCTGAACATATGCCACAGGTGTTAATAAAAGAATTTCGAACAGCATTAGTGCACGGGCCCAGACAGACCGGTAAAAGTCGAGCAGCGGTGAATTTCTTTAGTAACCAAGAGTGCGCTATACTTGTAGTGCCTAATCGGGACCATGTTGTATCAATGAAACAACGCGTTAACCACGTGTTTGTCGAAACAACTTTGTCAAAATCGCAAAGCGAAAAAATAATCACGGCATCAAAATTACTCAAGCTGCTAAATGAATCTGATCCAACACTTTTAAAGGAAACCGACATTTTTGTTTTGGACATCATGGGTAGTCCTGAAGAGGGTGAGTTGAGATCCAGTTTAACGGATTGGCTAACAAAAAATAAACGATTTAAAAGTAAAGTTTTTATTTTATAAAAAAAAAAGACAGGCTGCAGCCTGTCTTTTTATGCAGTTTAAAATTAATTCAAGTATATATTATCAAATTGAACCACTAACCTTAATGAAGGCGAACCTATGATTAACTATTACGGCATACTTAAAGATTTTGACTATTTCCTGGATAAGACGTCACTTAAGATAACTAAAAAAATCGGTCACCAGGATAATCGAGAGATACTGAAACTCTATCGAACCCTGACCCTGAGGGGACCTAGACAATCGGGGAAGACAATAGGTGCACTCCTTTTCCATAGTGAGGCGTACCGCTCAGTGTATCTGTTTAGCGATAGAAGTATGGGGTCAAAGCAGGTAGAGAAGACATTAAAAACCCTGGAAGAAAAGTTTGGAAAAACACTACCCGATAACAAAAGAGAGAAGGTCATAAACGTCAATCAGAAAGTGTCAGAGAAAATTAACAAAATTTTATTTAAGAAAGAGGAAGACGGGTCACTGAGTCCCCGTTATGAAGCATATATCCTTGATCTCGGTGGCGGTCCTGTCTCCAACGCCATAAAAGTGATGTTAGCTAACCACGCTGACCCTAGTAAGATTAAAATTTTTGAACTGTAAGGAAAAGGTAATGTTCACAGAACCAATGGCGGGAGAGACCCGTAGTGTGTGGTCGCATACGGAAGCAGGACGCGGTAAACGTCCCTTTGAGGTAGGGGTCGGGTGTTACGTAATGGAACATATCTCCACAGGTAACCTGTGTGTGGGGTACAGTAAGACCGTTTCCAAAGACGTGGATACCTTGATCAAAAAACTCTCTTCAGACAATCACCCCAATAAGAGTTTTAACGCACTCGCCAAATTTGACAAAGACGTTAAGCTCTACGAATACCCTACTAAAGGAATTGTGGCGGCTAAACGAATGGCAGCTGAAATCACGGAATCGGTCAGACCTATCTACCTATTAAAGTAAAAAAATACACCCCTTCTATACTTATGACGAAGTAACATTCGTTCAAACATTGATAGTACCTACTGCTGTAAATCGGAGGGTGAAATTAAGTAGTCCTCCACCCACTGCCCGGGTGGCGAAATTGGTGATACGCTGGGGATTTAAAATCCCCTGTCCTTTGTGGCGTGCGGGTTCGAGTCCCGCTCCGGGTACCATTTTTATGATCCTGCAATACAGATAAACGATTCCACCCGTTGACAGGTAACTCAGAAACTACCGGTCTGTATTGCAGGTTCTCCCTATTAGGGCATATAGCTCAGTTGGTCAGAGCATCCGTAAAAATATTATTTGTATGTGCGCTCTAACCAAAGCATAATTAGTTGTCCCTGTAGCTTAGCGGTCTAAAGCAACAAGCTCATAACTTGTAGATCGTGGGTTCAAATCCCACCGGGGACACCATACATTAAATAAAAGGAAGGGTTTGACCTTTCTTTTTTTTATGCCGACAACTTGGATCTTTTAGAGGTAGACCCAAAATTTTACCAGTGAAGTAAAGAGTTCTCCCAACGTAATACTATAGGGAGCGGCCGCAATCAAGACAAATCTGATTAGGGGTACGTTGAGACCACCACTTGAACAGGAAAGCATTGTTAGGTCGCTCTTTTATATGACTCTGGGTGTGACACCTTAAACCGAATGCTTGTCGTTTTCTCCCCTTTTACGACAACCTCGTCCATGTCCACTCAGAGTCTCCCACCTTTTTATACGCTTATTTTTTAGGGAGTGACGTTGTGGTTAAAAAAGTCCAGGTTAGGATAAAGCGTGGGGCTACTATTCTACATAACAATAAATTGGCCAAATGGCCCGTGACTGAGAAAGGGCGGATGGAACCTGTGGATATGGTGTTTGATGGGGTTCACAAGATTCTAAACGGTGAGGTTTTGTGGGAGTGCTCATCCAAGGGGTATGGAAGTACAGGACATTATGGTCACGGTACAATTACAGTATTTGACCAGGCAGTTGATACTGTTTAGCCCCCTAGCCCCACAAAGGGGCTAGGATCTTCACTATGCCGTTTTAAAGTTAAAAGTCACATAGATCCACCATCTTATAGGAACGTCCCGTATAAGCTAAAATAGAAAGCTCTAGGACCTGTGTCAAAATTAATTCAGGTATATATTATCTAGGTAGACACTCTACACTAGAGAAGGAATTGATGTCATGCGGTTACCTTGCTTTAATGACGTACACCCCAAACCAATAGAACACTGTCGACCTAACCAGTTGGTGAACATCTACCTGATGACGTCTTACCTGTATTACCATTTGGACGAGAGTGTGATAACAGATGCTGAGTTCGATTACGTCTGCACTGAACTCTATAGACAATTTGACGACATTGAACACCAACACAAATATCTGATAGATAAGAATCAGTTAATAGCCGGTACCGGATATTACATAACACACAATGAATTTCCGAATATCGTGATAGGTGGTGCGAAGATGTGGTTAAGGGAGTCACTCTCCCGTCAAGGTCGTTGGGGGGCGCGAAAAGTAAAAAAGTCCCAAAAAGAATACGTCCGTAAAAAGATCATTGCTAATACAGTGGAGGAGATTAATGGCTGTATGTCCAACATGGGTTTATGGGACGCTAGTGTTAATTCCATTGACCAGATAAATCCCCGTACGGTAGTGGCCACCGTCGACTGTTTAGAGTAAATTGACAATTAAGGAATCCGGTTGTGATATACGTCCTCCCAATCAATGAAATATCCCGTTCGTTTCATGGTCAAACCTTACGTTTCCTGGAAGAGAAAGGACTCGACCCTTCGATGTTCTCCTTTGCTAAATGCGAGGCGTTAGTGACTGCTGTACTTTATAGGGTTTTGTATGACAAGTTTTACTGGATTCCCTACGAGGAAGAAAGGCATCACGCTGGTCTAAGTGTTAACGACGATGGAGCAGTCGTTATGACATTCCAACCACTGTCTTCTAATAGCCAGCTGTATAATGCCGAAGAAGAATATGTAAGGGCCCTGACTCGACTGTTCGATTGGTTGACCACTGATGCCGAAGAAGAAGAATTGTGTAATCCTACAGTTCTGAAAGAGGTTATGATCACCAACCAGTACGATTCGACGGTTGTGGATGACGTGTGGTTGTCTATTACTGAACTGGTGAAAATGGCGATCCCAGAGAAAACCTGGAAAGTTTGGGAGACCCACAAGTTAGGGCGTGACCTGTACTTGAAAGAGGGTGAAGATTATCGCATCATGGATTGGATGAAGCGCCACCGGGGAGTTTAACCGAAATGGTTAAAAACTACGTATTTAATATCGCGGACTGTGAGAAAATCATTCAACACGGACTGGAACCTTACATCGGTGTGGTGGTACTCTACTCTAACTTCCAGCCCATTGTTCATTCAATGGTGGAAAACTATCTCTACGGTAGCCCCTTGTCGTCCTTACCTGAAATCACAGGTATGGTTCGGGCGTATGGGGTTCCAACTGACGTCGCAGAGGAAATCGTCCTTTCAGCCAAAAACCCTCTGACCTTAATGCTCTATGAGGTTATGGGACCACTGAATCCGGATTCAGCCTATGATTTTGACATCACGCCACTTGGGGACCTTAAAATAACCGAGATGACTGCCCAACCACCTACTGAAGAACAGCTATTCATAGAAAGTATACGGGAAGGCGTGAGTCGCGGCGATTACTACCCCGAGCATCTCAGGCGTTTAGCAGGAGTATAACGGTGCAATATACCAAAGAACCCTTTTACAAAATGGTGATCGCTCGTAATGAGGTCCCGTTAGTCCGTCAGGACGTTTTGTCGGGGTTGGGGTATAGTCAAGACATGTTTGTCTCGTATGTGGTGTTCACACTACCTTTACTAGACTTAAGCGACGTCGATGGTTCGATTTCGTCATTTCTTGATGAGTTGATATCTGAAGTGATAAACGTAGAGGAGCCCTTCCCGGAATGGGTGGGCTTCCTTTATGATGAGTATTATAAAGTGGCGTACCAGCTCTCTAAATTTACCTTTCCTTATCTGGATAATATTTCTAGTATGGAAAATGTGTTTCTAGAAGGGTTGACACTGACCAACTCCCCCCAGGACCCATATTACATTATCGAATTTGACATTTATACCGAATGAACGAAAGGGAACGCAATATGCGATTAAAGCAAGGCATCTTTTATATGAACGTGGTACTCAATACCCGTTCGATTTATATGAGGGTGTTGGAATCAATTTCGGCATTATCGGAAGGCGATATCACCTCCACGAATGTTCTAGAGTGCACGTTTCGAGCATGGTCGATGTCGACTAACTCCATTGTGGACCTCAATTGTAATGGCTTTATAAGTCCGCGCGACGCTATAATGATCACTGTAGCTGAATTCTGTGGTGCCGACGCCAGAAGTTCCGATGTGGGGTGCGAAACCAGGTTCACTAAACTGTGTGAACTCTGTCACGACATTTATTTGGACATTGCACCTCAACTCGATAACGCCTGGTTCCTGGTTAATGAAGTCCGTGACATAAAAGTCAAGCGCTTTGTTGGGAAGGACATGGTTGTGGAAATTGAATACAATTAAACAGGTGGTCGAAATGTTAAGTGAAAACATCATAATTGACAGTGAAGTGGATTACCGGATTTTCTACGCCACGACCTCAGCAATGTCGAATGTTGATTATGACCCTATAGAAGTCACTGCTCTAATCTTCAATGAACTAAGGTCGGCAACCACTATAGAAGAGCGTCTTGAGGCGTTAGTCGAATCTTTCAAAGATAGGGGACGTTCGCCCGACGATATTAATGACGGCTTAATCTTATCGACAGCAATGAGAACGTTGGCTTTTTCTATGTTGGAGTGGGTGCGGAAAATTGGTCTTTATGACGAACAAGGTAAGATGCCTTATACGTTTGAAGACCTCATATCGGGCAATACTGTTATACTCAGAAGAGATCCACAATCGGCCAAAGTCGATACTCTAAATGGACCTTTGAAAAACTTTTTTCAAGAATGGTTAAACGAAATAATAAGTACGAACGACAAAAAACTTAGACTGATAAGGTAAAGTCGTGAATGAAATACGTCATCGTTGAATGTTCTGAGATCACACTTGCATTAAAAATAGTTCAGCGTATTATTTTCCCGGATTGTGAAGTTGGTTACGAAGCTAAACAACAGTGTCGTTCTGCCGTTGAAGAATTACTTTTAAGTTATTTAGGCATCCACGACACTCTATTGGAAGATGACAATATCTGGGTATACGAGGAATGTTGTGATCTCTTCGAGGTACTGACAAACAGACCCATCTGGCGAGACTATGAGCACGAAATCGAAGCTGTAAAGGTAATTGATTTCAGAGGTGGTCTACTAATTGAATTAAAGTGAGGGGGCACTATGTCCAATTTTGATCTATTGAAACCCAAAGCAGTCGTGAACTTTGACGTTTATCCCGCTGCTATTTTGGGTTCTAATTTTAATAACGTTCGCGTTGAAGCTATACTGGACGCTGAGACCGCTCGGATGATTGGGTACGATCCGTGGAGTATGCATGTTAACGTGTACCCTACTCTCCCTGAAGGGACACCTAATGACCCTAACGACTACCTTTTTGTCCGACTGAAACTTGAATCGGGGGAAAGTGCTATTGTAGGACTTCCTTGGATTCGAGAGGAATCCATTGAACAAGTCAGTTACACTACTATTTCACTGAAGATTCCTAACGTGGGCCCAGGTGACGTTGAGAAGGTGGTTAAAGCACTGTCAGCGAATGGTTATAAAACCAGTGACATTAAATTGATTTAATGTTGAGTCTCCCTCGGGAGACTCTTTTTTTTTCCTTTAAGTCTTTTTTAACAGACAGGTTCTATAGTCTGAACGTAACAAAGGAGTTCTCTAAAGATGAAGAACCATTTTTTAAAACCCGCCAATGAATACAGTCGTGACTTGAACGTTGTTAAGAACTATAAAGAAGATATGGCGTTGTTCTTGTCTAAACGCACCGGTAAACCACTTGAAGTGTGTCAGGAATACATGGAAAGGGAAACAGGGAAGGGTGGTAAGTTCGAACTAAAAGAACCCCGGGCACTGTGCTTAACCCGTAATAAACACGGGGACCGAGTTAAGGAGGCGATTCCCTATTCAGAATACCTCCGGGACATCGTCGAAAACAAACGCTTGATGTCACCTGCAATGACAGTCTACCTCAACCCCGAAGACAAACCCAGTATTTTGGCTGAATACATCAGTCAGAACATTGCTAACCGCGCACGTGTTAAAAAAGAAGGTATCGCGGCTAAGATGGCAGGCGACAAAACCCTGGCTGACATCAAAGAAAACGAACAGACCACCTTTAAGATTGCCAACAACTCATTGTCGGGCGCACAGGTCTCACCCCACACCATCTTGTATAACAAGTCAGCTCACTCCAGTTTGACCTCTACGTGTCGCACCGCCACGAGTTACGGTAACGCGAACAACGAAAAGTTTCTATGTGGTAACCGCCACTACTGGTGTCCGGACGTCGTGAAAGCGAACATTGTTTCTATTCTACGACATGTTGACTTCGATCTCATCAAACAAGCAATGGACCACTTTAATCTACACTACCCAACGCCCGAGGAAGCGTTAGAGTGTGTAACCTATTCCACCGACTTGTATTGGAAGAACGAACAAGAAATTTCTGAAATTTATGAACTACTGAAAGGACTCACACCACTCGAGCGTGCTACGTTTATTTATGTAGGTGACCTCTACCACCTAAGGAAATACAACGACGACGTGGTAAGGAAATTCATTGGGACGCTGTCCACCAAAGCAACGATCCCGCTGGACGATCCCGCGCCGTACATGACTAACTTGGATAATGACACCAAGGCGTTTGTATCACTGCTCTGTACGAAAGAGTTGAATGGTGAGGTATTGGATAAACTGGCCGATAAAGATCCAGAAGCCTATGCTAAAATAGCCCACACGGTTAAAAACACCTTTGAATGCCTTGACCAACACCAGTTACTGATTAAAGCCTTTTGGACAACCGATAACGTCCCTGCAAGCATTGCCTATCTTAGGGATAGTATCCGCCGTGCGGCTGTTACGTCAGACACAGACTCTACTATCTTCACGACACAAGATTGGGTAGAGTGGTACGTGGGTGAGATTAACTTCACAGAAGAAGCCAACGCTGTATCGTACACCATGGTCTATTTGGCTACACAAGCGATTATACACGTCCTGGCGATACAGTCTACAATCATGGGAGTTGTCCCAGACAAACTCAATGTGTTGGCTATGAAGAACGAGTACGCCTTCCCGGTCTTCAGTTTGACGGCTATGGCAAAACACTATTACTCGTATATGTCGGCACGTGAAGGTAACGTGTTCAAGGAGTTTGACCTTGAAATCAAAGGAGTGTACCTAAAGGATTCCAACTGTCCCCCAGCAGTCATGAAACAAGCGCAAGACTTGATCTGTGACATAATGGACAATGTCATAGCTGGTAAGAAGATGTCTATCAACGCCCTTTATCAATTGATAGCAGGGATTGAAAAGCAGATCATCGATTCCATTAAGTCAGGCTCTTCAGAATACTTGGCAGGTGGCTCTGTTAAAGACTTAGGTTCCTACACCAATCCTTCGTCTTCACCTTACCAACATTATTTATTGTGGCAAGCGATATTCGCTCCGGTGTATGGGGACGCACCTCCTCCCCCGTATTCAGCGGTTCGAATTTCTTTGGACATTAATAACAAAACTCAAATGCAGGCATGGGTCGATAGTATTCAAAACCCTGATATCAAAGAAAACCTTATCCGTTGGATGAAGGAGCAGAATAAAACAGTTATACCCACACTGCTACTACCACGACCCGTTGTGGAAATGGTAGGGATTCCTAAAGAGATTGTACAAGGTATGGATATTCGTAAGATCGTATTCTCGATCACACGTCCGTTCTACCTGATCCTGGAATCACTCGGTGTTTATATGAAAAACGATAACAATACGCGTTTGATTTACGATACTGTATACGGTGAGACTATTTAGTCTGACGGTATAGTGGAGAGTCTAGCCCTAGGGCTAGACTCTCTGGTTTTATGCGCAGTGATACGCGGATAAGTTATACTCATTAAAGAGTGCGTCTACTTTATCCATTTCTTCTTTAGACCGCTTCTTAGGTTGGGTGAGGATAGCTTCAGAACGGTCGAAATCAAAGGGGAACGGTGGGATAGGGGTTTCTTTATTAGGGACTTCCAAATCCACCTTAGCCCAGGGATGTAAAGACCCGTAACGATCAACGTATACATCCACTTCCCACACCAAACCACCCTCGGCCTTAAGCTTAAATCGTTTCTTGCGAGTCCCGGTGTTGGAAAAGACTTTAAAGTGTTCAAACATCTCTTTGGTTGTAGGTAATTCCACTTCTTGCTTACCCAACTCATTGGGTAGATTGAGTTTACTACACAGAATGTACTTCTTATCATCCACCGCTCTAACACGAACGGTTACCTTCTTACCATCAGGGCGTGAGACATGGTGTTCCCATTGTTCCTGTTCTTCCGTATGGTACGCGTTCTCTTCAAGGATAGTTAACGCGTTTGTATCCAGTTTGATGAAGAAGACGTATTCAATTTCTTGTGTAGTGTTAGTGTCGATCGACTCAAGGGCAAGCTGGAAAAGCTCGCGTATATTCTTACTCACGGGTTACCCCTCTTAAATTAATGTATAACGAAATAAAAATAGGGGTCAAATGACCCCTTAAGTATTGGCGAGACAGATTGACTGAATGACATTTCAGCAACCCTAGAGTGTCGAACACTCATCAAATAACGCCACTACTGTAAGCTTTTACTCAATCAGGTAACGTAAACCACCCACGTCCCGTAGAGGTGTGTCCGCACGAGGCCGAGTGACCTTCTCGACAAACAGGGACCCCGTCTATCGTAAACCAGTTACTCCCTTCTGACATCGAGGGACTTGCATGTGGGGACTTGCCGTGACCTTTAACGGGATCACCTTTGAGTACGATGATAGCACCCTCAACAAGCCAGCTGTTTTGACCCCCACCTAGTTGGGAACCCCCTGCCGAATCTTTCCCCACAACAGCTATACCGAACGACATAGCGTATACCCCTTTATTTATTTAGGATAAGTTCAACCGCTTGTGATAAACGGAGCACAACTTCGTCCTGCCCGTGGCGACCCAACACACTGTACATAGAGCGGTTAGATAAAAGGTTTTGGAAAGACCGTTTTATTTTACTATCCAGTGTCCGGTTAATGGTCTTCGGGGTGTCAGCTGAAATCTTAGCTAAAAACTCCATGACAGGAAGTCGTGCTAAGGTGAGGACCCATGTCACCTGTCGCGTGTGAGGCATCGGAGGGAGTTTGATGATATCCCTCAATGAGGTGTCGTCACCCAATGCAATTGCTTCCAGAACTTGATCGTAATCGTAGCGAAGTTTCCTATAGTTGACCAACATCGCATCCAAATTACGGTCAAGTCGCTCATACAGGTCATTGAGATAGTAAGGTTTACGCAACCCACTCTCTGTCCCAGGAAAGCCGTTTAAGCGACGGTGTAAACGGTTGAAGAGTGCTAAGTGAAATTGACTTTCCAACATATTGGGGAGAACGTACATACTCACAAATTGCATGACCGTTTTTTGATCGTCCGGATTTAAGCGTCGTTCCCGCTGTCGCCACATGCGATACTGACACATCAATAAAGGTATGTCAATGGCAATGACCGAGTGCCCTGTCTCCAGGTTATTTTGTTCCCCTCGAGGTACGTCAAACCCAAGATCGCTTTTAGGGTGCATTAAGAACGTGATAGGTTGAAAGTTTTCCCAATCACCTTCTAGGTAACTGTCGGAATAGTTCTGGGAATGGCTGATCAGTATTTCATCCGAACCAGGACCGTAAAAAACACCAGGTTCAAAAACCCGACCCAAACTCAATGGGGACGTCAACTTTAGACTCATACTTAAGTCTTCTGCAATGTCCTCAACACGGTCTCTGTAAATAGCTACAGGTAAGTGTGATGATACAGAAACGGACTCTATCAGCTTCACAATAAAGTGGTCGCTTGACACACTGCTGGGATTGGTCCGACAATACTTAAGTACAGTGTCAAGGTTTCGACGCAACCCACGGTAAACGTAGTCGTAATCAGGAAACCGTAACCCTCCCCGCTTGATCGACAAAGGGTCGTTAAAAAGACTGTACATGACTCTACTCCGATGGGTAGAAAACTAAAAAAATAGATAGACTCATAGAATCGCAATGCTTTCAAGCAAAAAACTTTCAAGTATATATTACTAAAGTAGCAGCGATCCTGCACAAGCGAACTTTTCTTATCGTGTTCAGCTGAAGGTCACCGTAAAGACAAACAGTAATTTCTTACTGGAAGTATTATGGTATAGAAGAAACCTTCACGACCTGGCTGCCGAAAGGTGGTTAGGCGAACATAGACCTGAAGTACCTCAATTAAAATTATTTCAAGTCTATATTATTAATTTGGATTCTATCAACGATGGAGTCCGTTTGCGCAAACGTAACCTATAGAAAAGGGAAGTAGACATATGTCAGTAAAGAAAGGTAATCAGGGTCCAATGAGCTCCGCACTTCAGCAGGCCGGTATTAAGGTCGAAGAGCAGCGCAATGCCCAAAACCAGCAACAGAGTCAGCAGAACATGCACCAGACTACCCAGCAGGGCCAGACCCGTAAGCGTGGTAGCATCATGGATGTGAACACACGTCATGGTCGTCCCATGTCTCGCGCCTCCAGCGCCGAGAATGTCCAGGCATTCCTCGTCGCACTCAATGAAACCTTCGACGCCAATATGTCGAAGAACCACCGGGATGCGTTCCAGCTCCTGGTCCTGGATAACAACCGTGCGCCGGTTGCCTTCTCTTCTATCCTGGTGTGCTACCAGGAACGTGACAAAGTCACGGTCTACACTTTGGTGGTGGAAGGCTCAGGTTCCAAGCTGAACAACCAGTACGTTTCACTGTCTGGTCAGCAGTGCGAAGTGGAGATCGTCACTGCCGATATCTACAACCAGGATAGCTTCTGGGAGCAGATCCAGATCCTGATCAATGAGCATTACGGGATCAACGGTCTGGAAATCTTCGACGCCGGTGGTCTGGTATTGCCGGACGAGCTGAAAGCTACCGATGACGTAGCAATCCGTAAGATTGCGTACAATGCAGTCAATGCGACCTACACCATCATGGACGCCAACCTGGGCGTGCAGGAAGAGCCGTTCTCCGTGTCCTCTATCGGTCAGAACGACATGCTGACTGCACATCTGGACTTCTCCGGTGAACCGATCCACAACTCCGTGGGTCTGCCGATTCGTTCTGATGTTAAGATCAGTCTGCGCGGTTCTGTACAGGCCAACAATACCATTGGTCTTCAGCAACAGCGCGACATGACTGAAGTGAACGGTTACGTTGACCTGGTCTTCCAGAAGCCCGGTCAGGCCGCTTACGGTCAGCCGCAGATGACCCAGAGCTACTACCCACGCTTTGTGATCACCCGCGCTGAATCGGATATCGATGCCGAAACCCTGGAACTTCAGCTGCTGGCGCTGCACACCAGTGCGCTGTTGGCCAAGAACATGGCATGGGCCGGTGTGTACAAACCGCGCTACATTGACGGTGTTGACATGCGGGATATCGGCGCAGTTGGTTACGAAATCAACCTGACCGGTGACCCGAACCAGAAACCGGAACGCATCGATACCAAGTCCGATGCTTTCGGTCTTCAGCAGCTGCAGCAGCTGGTATCCGCTACGATCAACGACAGTCTGATCTACAGCATGGATATCGAAGAGATGGGTGAACTCTCCTGGATTCACCAAATCTTCATCGCCGCTGCGAACGGTGATGCCACTGCGTACGGTTCCCTGATCCAGGCAGCCAACAACCTGACTAACAATGCGTTCAAACAGTTCTTCGAAAACGAACCGATCTGCTACGATGACGGTAACCGCATCCACCTGGGTTACTACGTCGATGAGCACGGTGAGCGTCGTGACCTGCGTGATCTGGATTACCTGGCGGTTCTGAACCTGGTGGGCAAATCCAACCCAGCAATGGTTGAAGAGTGGGAAAACACTTTCACCCAGAGCGAGATCCCGCTGGAAATGCGCATGGAGCGTCGTCGTAATATCATGAAGGCTCTCTACAGTGGTAAGATGGAAGTAAAAGGCTTTGCACGTCGCATCACCTTTAACCCCAACTTCATCATTGCACTGTCTCAGGCTTGTGAGCGTGCTGGTCTGGTGGTTCGTCCGGGTAACCTGGTTGAAACCTTCGGTGCTCAGCACGTACGTGGTCAGGGCAATGCTGCACAGTACGCCGTTCACGGTCAGCAGTTGGGTACAGCGTTCAGCTACAACCAGCCGCAGTACGGTGGTCAGCGTTTCGTTAATCCTACTCACGTCGGTCGTACCTGGGGTACTAACCGCTAAGTAGTCGGATAGCGTTATAGAGAAAGGGGACTTAGGTCCCCTTTTTTCTTTGCCGTTATTGTAGTAAAAACCCGCAGGAGTTTAGTAATGGGCGTAAGTCGCATTCTGATAAATCAAGAAGAGTTATTCCATTCGATGGCGTCAGAATCCATCATTGTGAATCACTTCAATGTAAACTCCCAGGAGGAAAAGGAAAAGCTCAACAACCTGATCATGACGCGTTATGAAGGGGACTCGTTAGACGTCTTACCTTCTTGCGATTGTGGGAAGGTGACAGGTGAGTATAATGTTGGGATTAAATGTCCTAACTGCAATACGTTCTGTGTCTCTGTGACAGAACGACCCTTGGAATCCGCCCTCTGGATAGCAGCGCCAGAAGGGGTTAAAACCTTGATCAACCCAGACGCTTGGATTATATTCTCTAAGCGGTTTTCATTCAACGGACATAATGTCATTGAGTGGATCTGTAATCCTCACTACAAGGTCCCTACAGACCCCTACCCACCTAAAATCCAGCAACTGAAGAAGTTGGGCGTCCCCCGTGGGTTGAATAACTTCTATGACAACTTTGATAGTATCATGAAGTTGTTGTTTGAGAATAACATCGTCCAAAACAGTAACAAAGACAAAGACCTTTTCTGGGCGTTCATTCAACGGTACCGTGAAGCGATCTTCACGCGGTATATACCGATCCCAAGTAAGTTGGCATTCATTACAGAATCCACCTCCACTGGGATGTATGCAGACACAAGCATGACACCTGCGATTGATGCCATCCGTACGATCTCGTCCATCGAGAATTCCATCACCCCAGTCAGCTTGACTAAGAAGGAGTCTCATTCAGTAAAGGCTATCGTGAAGTTAGCCAACTACTACCAAGACTTTGCCAGTAAACAGTTGGGTAGTAAATACGGATGGTTCCGAAAGCACGTCTTTGGTTCCAGACTACACTTCTCATTCCGTTCGGTGATCTCATCACTTTCAGAGAATCACGTCTATGATGAACTTCATATGCCGTGGTCAATGTCAGTGATGGTGTTGGAAACCCATCTTACGAGTAAATTACTGGCTCGAGGATACACACCCAACGAGTCTATCAAGTTCCTGCGTGAACACACATTGAAATACCATCCTCTGTTGGATGAACTTTTTCAAGAATTGATTAACGAAGGTCCCGAGAACTCCATACCGTGCATGTTCCAACGTAATCCGTCATTGGTGCGCGGTTCTGCACAGCGGTTGCGGATTACGCGAGTGAAAACAGATCCGGGTGATAATACAGTCGGTTTGAGTGTACTGGTTTTGAGCTCACTCAATGCTGATCAACCTTTAATGTAACAAAAACTTTGAATACATTAAAGATAAGGTCCTCTCTACGAGCGATCGTAGAGTAGTTTCCCTTTAATTGCTGGAAATCCTTTAGAGTCTAACAAACTACAACGTGACTTGAAAAAGTGGGCGTGAATGTTTGAAAATTGTTAGAATTAGGTAATCAGCAGCGAAGCTTCTACGGAGTGTCGGGAGATACGCTAGGAAGAACGTTCAACGACTATCCGGTAGCGCGGAGTAGGGACCAGCGGTTCCGAAACAGGGGACTTCTCATTTAAGTAAGTGAGAAGATGATATAGTCTGCCCCCACGGGAAAGCCGTGGGCGGGTGTCTTAGCACACCGGGGTCAGTGTAGCGACTGACCTGGACATTGGGTTTGACGGTAGAGCATTGCCGTCGCGATAATTTAGTTAAAAAAAGGAAGGTAGTGGTATATCTTTCTTACATATGAGAAAATGAGGTGTCTGTAATGACAGAATGGAGAAAACTACCAAAATACAGAGGTATAGAAGTTTCCAATGACGGTAGAGTCAGAAGGATATGGGACCATAAAGTCAAAGATCTTAAACTAATGGAAGGCAATGAGGGTTATAACTGGGTCTCTGTCACTGATGCAAATACAGGGAAACAGAAAAGAATTGGAGTCCACAGACTAGTGGCAGAGGCTTTTGTTGATATACCGGTCGATAAAAAACACTTAAAGTTAGAACCCAACCATAAGAACGGTATAAAAGTTGATAACGACCCAAACAATTTAGAATGGGTGACGAGGAGTGAGAATATAAAACATGCATACTCTACTGGGTTGAAAAAACCCAGCCATAATACACTTCCAGAAAAACTCCTGAAATCCAAAAAGGTCAAAGCGACCAACACTATTACCGGTGAGGTTATACAGGCAAATTCCGCTAAGGAATTATCTGAAAAGATAGATGTTCCTGTAAGAACTGTTCAGTATAACGCCTTCGATAGGAAAAAACCTGGGATAGTTAAGGGGTTCTTGATCGAAGAAGAACTGTGATCAATACCACCTTCTAAATAAGAAGTGATCACCCGGAAAACTAAATTATCATTAAATTCTTCTAATTGCTGGAAACCCTTTAGAGTCTAACAGACTACAACGTGGCTTGAAAAGGCGAGCGTGAATGTTTGAAAACTGTTAGAATTAGGCAATCAGCAGCGAAGCTTCTACGGAGTGTCGTGAGACACGCTAGGAAGAACGTTCAGAGACTAGTCGAAAGACGTAGGGTACTAAGTGGACCCGAAACGGAGAACTGTTCCGATAAGGAATTGAAGATATAGTCCAGTTAACTTGAAAAGGTTAACGTAAGTGCTAGGATGCACGGTTAGCGTAACGACCTAATCAAAAAACAATGGATGCTCTCAACGGTATTATTATACTGGATCTAAAAACACTGAAACGACTGGATCGGTTAAAACCTCACCTGTACGTTTTGGATCTCAGGAAACCGCGTAAAGTGTCAGGGTATGTTAAACTGCCCGCACCGGTTATCTCCACCATAGGTAACTGGCTAGACAACGCTGACTAACACGTGAAGGGGGCGCTCCTGCATGGGTGCCCCCCAAGATCAAAAGGAAATCACAATGAAAAAAACACTTGTACTGATTCGCGGCATCCCAGGTAGTGGTAAAACCACTATGGCTAAAGCGATGTCCAATGGGGTTATCAAACACCCTCATTACGAGACTGATACCTTTTTCACTCACCCCCATACGGGTGAGTACCGATTCAGTCCAGGACTGATACGCGAAGCTCACCAATGGTGTCAACAACAGGTTTTGAAAAGCCTCTATCATGGTGAACCCAAAGTCATAGTTTCAAATACGTTCACTCAGATCTGGGAACTGGAGCCCTACCTTGAACTGGCAGAACGGTTTGGGTATAAGGTCGATATCCATACCTGCACTGGTGAATACACCAACGTGCATGGGGTACCTGAAGAAAAGGTTCAGGAAATGAAGCAGCGCTTCGAACCTACGGCGTACGTCAAATCCCCACACTTTGACCTTTTGACGCAGAACACGATAACACGGGTGATGGAAGAGATGAAGGATTTGAAAACGTGGAGTGAGGTGATGATAAAAGCTGGACAGGAGAATTACGACACTATTCTCTCTGACCTATCGGCAAAAGAATCTTAGGTATATATTATCTAAAGGAGTGCTATGTTTAAAATGACGTAACAGTCGTATTAAATAGAGCGTAAACTTAATCAAAGGAGCAAAAAGACTATGGCGACAGTCGTACAAGGTGGATCAACGTTATTTGATTCTCTCGCGTACAGCAAGCCGCACCCAGGGACTCAGACTTTCCTGCAGAACCAGCTCCAGCAAGGCACCCATCTCCTCACCGAGGCGGGTAACCGCTTCATGGAGCAGGCCAGTGCCCTTTATGAGAAGGTGAGTGGCTCTGAAGCCATGAGGATGGCCCGCGCCGCCTCACGCGCTGTAAAAAGCGTTTGGCAGACGAATGAGATACAGGAACTGATCCAAATAGGTCAACTCCAACATGCACCCCCCGTAATGCAGCGTTGGATAATGGCTGAACCCACCATACGTAAACTGTACCACCAACAACGCTGTGATGGTTATTCCGATACCTATACCGATATAGCCCCAGGGCAAATTGGTGAGGAACATTATGATTATCGCCGCGCAATGAATGGGTTGGTGCAGGAACGTGATGATGGTAGCTGGTACGCCAACTGTTATTATGACGAGCTTCTACCAGAAGATGAAGAACTGCTGTTGGATGAACAGGTGGATATACAGACCACGTGGTTGTCAATAGTGGAACACCTTCGAGCTGGTAAAGAAGACCCCACCAGTAAGTGGAACGCTGACCTGTAAGCGTGTGGCGCTTTAAAGTTTAAAAGGTGGCTACGGTCACCTTTTTTCTTTGTTTATTATTTAAACACAGGTAAAGAAAATGGCCATACCCGTACCATCGTTGAGTGCATCCGGATGGGTGACTGAAATTGCAGAGAAAGCCGATAAGTTATTCGCTAACTTTTTCGTAAGTGATTACTCCCAAAGCAATTTTTATAGAGGCACAATAACCTCCCTCCCTTATATGGTTCGACAGTGGGGCAACGACCGCCATAAGTTGGGTCCAGAAATGGAGGACGCGTTACACAGATACCTCTCTCGTTATTTTGAAGAGGTGCAAGTCACTGTCAATATCACCACTGACAACAATGCAACAGACCCCGAGAATTCACTCTCCATAGAGGTTGACGCCCTTGTCAGTGAGGGTGGTAAGCGACACAGTATCGGACATTTGATTTCCACTATGGAGTCAAAGGTCGTTAACATCATGAAAATCAATAATGGGTAATGAAGCTATGAACGAAGAAGTGATTCCAGGAAACAGTGAACCTACTAAAGAACAACAAATGCTTGAGCGAATTCAGGAGTTGGAAAATAAAGTCCAAAACCTGGAGGCACTGTTCTCCCATCTGGTAGAATCAATCCGTACTAAACTGGGACAACCTTCAACACCACAATTTGTTGATTACCATATTGAGGTTTCTGAAAACCCCATTAATGATGGGGTTGAGAATTTCAAAGTGATGCTTCTTCCTGGGGATCACCCCACCAACCCAAACGGTATTAGCTTTTTCTATCAAGAATCGCCCGAAGACGAATGGGTGGAGGAACCGATCCGTCCTGAAATGGTGGAGCGCCTGAGGACAAAACTCCAGGAAGTGGGTGCGCCTGAAGGTAAGATTTATTATGGTGTCATGTACGGTGTCCATGCAGAGGGTGAAAGTGATGAACCAGCTTCCGATTAAACCGGCCATCAAAGATGCAATGCGCGATATCCGTGAGATGTCCGAAGAAGCCATACCCAAGATTAACGAGTCTACTTTCGTCCAGAAGGTGTTGCCATCATTGATGTATCGCGGTGAGCGTGAAATAGACCTCGGTTTTTGGGTAGACATTGCTGGCAGTGTATTCATGCCCATACAGGTAGTGGATGGGAGTCGGACACTATTCACAGTACCGGCTATCTGTAAACGTCCTGGTATTGAAAAAGCGAAGTCTTCCAAGGATTCCACATTTGAGGTGATCGCTACAGCCAAGCAGAAGTCAGAAGTGATTCCACAGTTGGGTGAGCGTTACCTCGACAATAAAATGTCGGCCCGCATCTACGAATCCTCTGTGGATCAATCAGAATTGGATCTTTGGAACCAGATACTGACGCGCTACGGGTATGAACCTCTGGGCACTCCTTCAGGTGATGGCCCGAACGCTGTTAAGCAGGAGCGTTTACCTAACGCGCCGCATGACGACATTTTCACCGGCCAGTACGATGAAATTTAAAAACGGTAAATTAAGAATAGAAGAAATCTCTGACATTCATCTGGGTCATCCGAAAACTACCACCACAGAAGTCCTTCAAGGACTCTATAAGGCGTTTCCCAATACCGCCGACATGGATGACCTAGATATTCTCTTCATTGCAGGGGACGTGTTTGATCGTCTACTTAAGTTTCCCGATGAAAATGTGATCGAGATTCGTTTGTGGATAAACCGTCTCTTGCGGATGTGTAAGGAAAGGGATATTCTAATCCGTGTGTTGGAAGGCACACCTTCCCATGATTGGAAACAGAGTAGACACTTCGAGATTGAAAACGAGTCATCGGAGATAGGGGCTGACCTTAAATACTTCAGTGTCCTGGCGGTGGAGTATATTGAAAAGTTTGACTGCCATGTCCTCTATATACCCGACGAGTGGAAACACAGCACTGACGAGATTTGGTTGGACGTTAAGAAGACCCTTGCTGAGCATGGATTGGAGAAAGTCGATTTCACCGTGATGCATGGGGCATTCAGTTATCAACTTCCACCACATGTCCCAGCCCCCACACATGACCCACAACGCTATATGGATATAACGCGACACCTGGTATTTGTTGGACATGTCCACAAACACTCGGTACATGAAAGGATCATAGCAGCCGGTTCCCACAACCGCTTAACCCACGGTGAAGAAGAACCTAAGGGACATGTGCGCGTTGACTTATTCGAAAATGGTGATCACCGTATCACATTCATTGAAAATAAGTTGGCAAAGCTCTATAAAACGGTTGATTGCTCCGGTCGCTCCATTGAAGACGCATTGGATCAATTGAAGTTTTTGGACGACCTGCCTAAAAACAGTCATGTCCGTCTGATGGCCTCAAAGAGTGACGCCATCTGGAATGGTCTTTTAACTGTAAAAGAACGGTTCCCCCACATCGTGTTTACAACTAAACCGACCGAGGAAACCAAAAACGCACAAAAATCGTTCACTGACATTTATACGCCCTATACACCACCTGCGATCACCAACGCCAACATAATGGAAATGGTGTTAGGTAAGTTGGAGGAGAAAGGACTGGATGTCGGTTTAATTAAACGTGGTCAGGAGTTGTTGAGTGAACACATCAGCTGACATCCTCAGTAACCGCGAATACGGACAGTTACCGGTTTCGATAGGTACCTCACTGGCGATAGAGTCGGTTATGGGGATACTGCCCGAACATGAAACCCAGAACCCCGAAATCCATAACTTCGAAACACTCTGGATAAATGTGAGGACCCTACTGCGTAATGTAGTGGGGTCCATCCCCTCAGAACAGAAGGTACAACTTAACCCGGAAGAGTTAACGGACACCCTTGTTCTAGAGATGCGGATTTTGGAAGAAACGATTAATAAAACGACGTTCTCCAGAACCCAAGTTAAGTTTTACATCACAACGTTTAAAAGTTTTCTTAGAACCTTTAATCACTCCATACCCAAATATCCCAAAACAGAACGACAAAAATTTCACCATGCCCTAGAAAAAGCAGCGCTTGAACCGTTTATGGATAAGGACGAGTCGCCTTATCCAGTGGAGGTTTATGATGTAAAGCTAGAAACTAAGGCGGGTAAAAGTTTGATACTGACCCATCAACCGATCGATCTGTTGTCCCGTTATGAATTTAAACAATTGGTCCTGTTGGAGTCCCATACCGGCAATTTAAAAGGTCCCGCTGACTGGACTAGTAAATTAACAGGAGGTAAAAACTTAACACGGATACCCTTTAACAAATTAACACTCCAGGTGTTTGGTGATGGTGAAACCTTTTCAACGTTCCCCATTAAAATCAAACGCGAACTAATTCGCATCGCTGAAGAAGATAACTGGACAGTCAATACAACCCAGGAAAAAATGCGCTACAGCATCAACAAAGCGTATGACCCTACATTCAAACAACTTATGCTTAACCTAATGAAATAGGCTGACACCTTCCCGTAAATAACTACGGATTGGCGTTATTAAGTGTAGGTTCAATTTGCCCTTAAGGAAAGTAAAATGAGTAACTTCAAACCGGCACCACCACCCAAAACAGCACTCAGTGAATACAAACTGGTTCTCTCTTGCCCGCCTGCACAGGGCGCAACAAAGCCAGGTAACCTGAAATTCTCGGTTGTGAAAAACAACCCACGTATCGACGTATACACCAATGTCCCCAATGATCGGAACAATGGTAATATCCGAGCTGCCATGGATACACCAACGTTCTACAGTCTCCTGGAACTCCTGCAACGCGTCATCGATGGTCCAGCGGATCAGAAGTATTCCATTGACAACCTGAACTATACCTGGTTCGACAACAAGCGGTCTGAAACTCCGAAAGTGGTTTCCACCACTCACGTCGGTCGTGATAAAGAAGGGCGCGTGTTCATTGCTGTCACTGCGAAAGAGCGCCCGTACCTGAAGTTTGTATTCCTCCCCTCCAACTTCCACGCCGTGAAGAACATCGATGGCTCACCAATGTCGGAAGCCGAACTCTCCACCATTTACGCCAGCAGTTACGTTACCATGCTGCGTGAACTCACTGCCAACGTGTTGGATACCAACTACGTAGAGCCTGAACCCCGTGACAATAAACAGGGTGGCGGTCAGAAATCCAACTATAACGGTGGACAAAATCAAGCCCCTGCAAGTGGCGGCGGATCTAGCTGGGAAGACGACTTCCCAATGTAAGTAATGTAATACTCATACGAGTCCCTCGATACCTAATACTGGGTCGAGGGACTCTGTTAAAAGATGAGGAGACCAATAAAAAACTTTCAAATATATATTATTACTGTGGTCACGTAACACCCTAACGACTACAATCAAAAGGCGAAGCAGAATGAAACTCAGTATAGTCGAACCAGAGTCAGGTAAAATGACCATGGTGTTGATGGAACACGCTGGTGAGCAAATGGTCTGGAGCACCAACACCTACGAGCGAACCTCCTTCCACAACATCAATACTTTCTTTGACGACATCAACCGGTACTGGGCCTCCTTGGATGCCAAAACACAACTAGGTATTTGGAACACCTACCAGGAAATGCTCTGGACAATGAACAACGTCAGTACGTTGATCCAGTTACATTTTAAAATGCGTGATCTAACGAAACAACTTTACGAGTATCACGACCTCGAAGAGTTGAAACGTTCAGTCCTGTTTTATGGGGATGTTAAGATCCCGGCTACAATGAAAACCGAATACGGTCCCAAAGACATCGAACCTCGGACATACCTGAGGGACGACTATTTGGACTTGGTCATTTTCACAATTGCACTGAGACCTATGGTGCCGGTGTTTGGTGAATACATTGATCGGGTAAAGAAAGAAGTCGGGAGCACCCAAAAAGAACATCAGGCAATGGGTATCCTGTCTACGTCTAAACTGTACGAAACACCCGCTATGGAACGTTTGCGGGTTTACGTTTACAGCTCCGTGGAATATGAAGACGTTTCCATTTCAGCTGTACTGGATGGGTTGGGGAGTGACGAACTTCCTGAATGGCTGCTGAACCGTTCCATCATACGGAAGGTGTTGGTGGGTGAGGTGAATGTCCCAGGGGATAAAAGCACCATTATCTCCAACATTTATAACTTCATCATTTCAAACAACCGCTCGATGGACAGGAACTTCAAAGGCAAGGTGACAGATAAACGTCAACCTAAGGACGGTGCCGATGAAGACAACATTTCACTGGTAGAAACCTACAAGGTGAAGCAGGAAGTCTCAGACGGTGCCATTGTATTGGCATCTGTCTATACTGAGCGAACCATGGAAATGGCAACTCGGGTTGACCCTGAAGCCGACCTGAGGTTGGTTCAACTTGCTTTGAATGAAGCCTGTCGTCAAGAGTTTCTTCAGATCATGACACACCACATCACGTTGACGCAATGGGTCATGAATAAAGCGATCAGTGCAAGGAGTATACCATCATTAAACAAACCTGCCCTGTTGAGGGCAATGGGTGTGACACAGGGGTTGTTGTGGAGTTGGGGATTCAAAGAACTTGCTTTGTTGATGACCGCCAGTCCCGTCATTGAAAACGATGATGACCTCATCGGAACCGTAGAGAGTCGTACCCGGATACCGAAAGACTACTTGGATAAACTGGTTGAAAAATACCCGTATTACCAGCGGACCAGTAGCAAGATGCAGAATGAGCGACAGTCCAATGTAGGGGCCAAGGCGATCGATACGTTGGCGAAAGAGATCTACCAACATGACTGGGTAGTGACTGGACCCAAAGTGTTGGTTAAAGAGGTACTTCCCACAGGGACTGACGTCTTCATCGCACCCCCCGACATTAAGAGTCAGTTGGCCCAACTACTCTTACGCGTGTAAATCAAAGGAGCGCAACATGCTAAACACAACACAAGTAGTAAAAGCGATATTTGTTGAGACAGGTACCTATAATGACCTGACGTCTCGACCGTTCAAAACCGAATTGGACATGGGGACTTTGCGCTCGTTCCAAGAAGCGACGAACATGGGTCAACACATCACCAGCAGTACGATCTCTGGTATTGCGGGCAATGTACTGAAACCTTCAGCACAGGCACAGGGTAACATAGCTATCACCAACGGTTGGGATACACCCCGCCTTCGTTTCATCCTGGAGGTGGAATTCGGTTCAACGTCCCTGTTGGCCAGTACGCGTCAGGTGGTAACCGGATACACAGACTATGTGGGCGTTATCGAACGTGGTGGGCAACACATCGTTGATCCTAACATGCGACTGTTCTTCAATAACAGCATCACACTGCGATCCGTTAAAGAAAACTCCCCTTGGGGAGGTTTGATTGAACGTCAGACTGTGGTGGACGCGTCCCAGTTACTGACTGGTGTCTACCAACCATCCTTTGGTGGTGGGATAGTCACTCGTTCAATGCGTCCTGAGGACCTTTTTGTAACAGCAGGGTTGGGTGCTTTGGCTAACAGTAACACCCTGGACACACGGGTAAACTTTGCCAGCGGACACATCAAAAAGTCCAATCGCAAAAACACCTTTGCTCCTGAATATATCAGTCGCGTCGTGAAGGCTGATCAAATGGCTAAAGCCAGCGTGGACGGGGAAGCCACTCCTTACGACCACGTTATGGATGAAGCACGGGGACAGGTTTTGGAAGGACTGGTGTCTGACGACCCGTACCTGAAGAAACTGATGGACCGTACCAACATGGGTCAGGAAGCGTCTGTCACGTACGGTGAACTCTGTGCGATCGACCAGCACCTGGATAGCATTGCCATGATCATGTTGCGTCGTCAGAGCGATCCGGTCCACCACCGTGGACAGACCGAGCATTGGGCTGGCAGTAACATGGAAACCCTGGCTGCCACCACCCTTTCACATTCAGTCCCTTCGATCATGATGGACTTGATGCTGACGGGGGTGAGCTTCATGGCCACCAACCAGACACTGAATGGTGAGTACGTCGTTCAGATCGTTGGTCAGAAGTCATTCACGTCATCGATTGACATGTCACCTTACCTGGATGCTTTCACCAACCGCCTCAAAACAGAGGTGTTGAGAGGTATCACCAACAATAACCTGATCACGTTCGACCTCACGATGCAGATCGACCTGATAGGTGAAACCTTTGTCCGAATCAGCATGAACGGTCAACCCCACATTGACTTCATGATGCCTTCGTTCTGTGACGCACTTTCGGTACCTGTTCTGACACAGGACCCAAGCGATCTGTACACACTCGCCAATGACCTGACCACGTTGGCAGAGAACGTAACCACCCCCCACGAAACTAATATGGTGAAGACTTATGGAAATTCGTCAGTTATATAAAAACGTCCTCAAGTCGGTGAACCTCGACATCGACAATGAGGGTTTGATTTCAATGAATGTGATGGGTGAAAAATTCCCAGCCACAGTCGATGGGAAGCGGATGGTATTCCCAACAGAAGAAGTGTTGCGTGCCGGTGTTACTGATAACATCATCGCATTCCACCCGTTGTCAGAAAACATCATTCGTGGTGAATCACCAGTCATCAAGAAACTGCGTGCACTGATGGTGTACCATATCTCAGAAGTGACCTTCGCCCTGTTGGATCAGTTAATCCACATTGCGGCTGACAAGGACTACCATGCCAAACTCAGTCCTACCCAGAGTGAATTCCTTTCACTCGCACCTCGGGTTGACGCGAAAACGGTGAAGGCCTTCGAAAAGATCATGGGTGTTTCAACCACTGACGGCGACAATCGCCTGGCGTCTATCTACATGAAACGTGGGGGGCACTGGAAAGGTAACAAGTACAGTCGCGTGGCAGTGATGTCCTTCCCAATCACTGATGATTTCGATTCCAATGAGTCTGAAATCTTTGGAGTTAAACTCCGCAAGAATGACAAGGAGGCCTTTAAGAATCTCTTCCTGTACATTCTGCCAAACGCCGAATCGCTGGAAGAGTATTCACACGGCAGTAACAGCATGACAGCCCCGTACTTCCATGCGTTACTTAAGTCTTACCTGAAGGTGGTTAAGCAGCTGAACAAGATAACCAAACGTTTCAAGAAGCATCTGGCAAATGCTGACGATTTGTTGATCGACACTGACTGGGAAAGCGAAATTGATGACCTGAGTGTCTACCGTGACCTGATCCCTTCACTCAAAGGGAACGAAGGTAATCTGGTAAACGGTGAAGAGCCCGCACCGGTGGCTGATCCTAAGAGCCACATGCTGGAATTGGCCGCTAAGGTTGCAGGTAGTGTTGAGCCACCCGCACCGGTCACAACACCAGTGCCTCAGGTTACCCAACCTGTCCAACATCAAGCGCCTGCTCCAGCACCCCAACCTCAACAGAGTGGGGGTAACGGACTCCCTTGGGATCAGGTTATGGCAAGGAACCCAGCCTTTCAACAACAGGCTCCTATGTGGAATGCTCAGCAGACACCCTGGAATGCGCCACCACCCCCACCGCCTACTACACGTGGTGGGTACACGGCACAACCTGCGTATAACCCATATCAACAACCCCAGCCGTATGGTCAGCCCCAGTATGGTGGTCAGCCACCTGTGAACCAATTCCAACAACCTGTCCAAAACCAGGGCTACATGTACGGTGTAGTCTAAAGCGACATAAATAAAAGAAAGGGCTCGTAGCCCTTTCTTTTTTGTCCATTGGTTTTAGGTTGTGATTTGGGTGGTTGTGCTGTGTACTTTTTGTAGATTGTTAATTACTGACAAAGAAGGTAATGACAGAATCTCAGTTTCCTGGGTCAGGTCGATGGGGTTAGTGAACCCGTTCATCCGCATTATGATCCAATGGTATTGGGGAGGAACGTTCAACTCGCCCAATAAACCAAACAGGTCATGTTCGTATTTGTACACCATATGGGGTTCAAGTGCAATCTGTTGGGTATCGGGATGTGTCTGTAGAAAGAGTAGGTGACTCTCAATCATTCGTCTAAACTCTTCAGAGTAATACACAGACGGACCCGATGACCGCATCAATGAGTGAATTGGCATAGTCATAAAAAGGAGTCTCCAATAAAAAAGTTTCAAATGTAAATTATCTATACGCAACAGCTTCATAACAATTGTTTTAAAGGGGTGGAATAGTGAGTAAATTACCGGAGAACCAGTTACATCCTGACCTTCTGGGGGTGAATGCAACAAACCCTTGGATGAAGAACGACTCGTCTTCACGTATGCAGATGTTTGCTGGTCATATCTCACAGGCACTTGTTATAAATGGTTCAGTCCCCCGCCGCTGTTTTACAGGTGTAGAACCGGAATACGGCAAGTACACGTTTTCCAAAAAGTTCCCGGTTAACGCTAGCGTTATTAAGTTAATCGAGAAATATCGCCCTAAGGTAGGTCAGGGTAGTATAAAAGAAAATCCTACTACACTGGTGTTTTATGAAAACGCAGAGAGCCCGATGCGTGAAGTGGACGTGCTGACGTTGGAACGTCACCATGTACTCCACCAGCATTTCGGTTTTAAATATAAGTTCAACTCCAACGTAACATCACAGCTGACCAGTGGTGCCAACTACCCGCGCGGTACCATTGTAGCTGATTCTCCCAACGTTGACGCACAAGGAAATTATTGTTACGGTATAGAAGCCAACATGGCGTACTGTTCAATCCCAGGGGTCATTGAGGATGGTATCATTATCTCAGAAGACTTCATCCAAAAGATTAAGTCAAAAGGGTTTGAAAGTCGTGTCGAGAGTTGGGGGAAGAACTATTACCCATTGAACTTGTATGGGGACAAGGATAACTATAAACCATTTCCAGACATTGGTGAAAAGATCCGGGACGACGGACTCTTGTTTGCGTTACGTAAGTACGATGATCTTCTGGGTCCTGTTGAAATGACCCCAGAGGCGTTGAGGGAACCTGATTACACACACGATCGCCTGGTGTACGCGATACCAAACGCCCGTGTTGTTGACATCGACATACATCACAGCGATAACGGTAAATACCCCCCAACACCCGTTGGGATGGAAGCACAGACCATGAAGTATTATTCGGCAACACACGAATTCTACTCGGAGGTTCTGAGTTTTTATCGTGAGCTGAGAAGAAAGCGTAAAGACGATCTCCGCATCAGCCCTGAGTTTCACCGACTGTTGGTAGAAGCCACAGGGTTTGTTCACGACAACAGTAAAGTGAGGGTGGGTAAAACGTATCGCCGTAATCCACTGGATGACTGGCGCGTTGAAGTAACCTTTGAGTACGATGTTATCCCTAACATCGGTTTCAAGTTAAGCGGCCAACATGGTAATGGTTCTAAACTGTCAAGTTAAATAATGAATAAGTTGTTTTGGTTTAAACCTTTAATCTTAAACAACTCCATATTATGA
>CEGF01000096.1_pt1 | contig 81159 bp, 81 predicted proteins | sample 306341 | NCBI WGS metagenome assembly CEGF01 (sample SAMEA2755655, study PRJEB7226) | microbial mat metagenome | biome: microbial mat; feature: hypersaline; material: grass silage | place: USA | collected 2014-02-19 | depth 0 m
ACTCTAGAATAGTTAATCTAAAGAAAAAGAGGAGGTTATCCCCCTCTTTTATCAGCGTGCCTCGCTATAGAAATCCGACGGATGGCGTCTTAACACCCACACCGTCGGCTGTCAACGCCTCCGCCAACGGCATCTGGGCATTCTCTACAGGCGGTAAGTTATGAGACGCTCGCACTGCATTCACCTCCTCACTCGTTAAATGCCTGAATGAGACAACCTCAAAACATCGCCCAGGTCGAATCAACGCAGGGTCAATACGCTTAACCGTCGGTAGGTTGGTGCTGATGATGAGTTTATTGTGAGTGCGGACAATGCCATCCGTGGCATTAAGGATAGCAGACATAATTGGGTTACCCGTTTCACGGGCATCCAGGTGATAGTCCGCATCCTCAATAATTGTCATATTGGGGCGGGTAGACTGAAGGGAGCGGGTGACCATATCGGCGAATCCCCCACGCTCAATCAATGAACTATCCGCCACCAGGTTAACCTCGCGCTTACCATCCTCACGCAGGTAGGTGCTGGCCATCTCACGGAGATAGGTTGACTTACCGGTTCCCGGTGGACCGATAAAGAGCAATACATTCGCACTAGAGGCCATAAAGGCCTCTAGCATTTCACTGGGGGTTTTATCCAGGTACGGATAGTGCGTGGGTGGTGCCGTGGGTATGATCTCAGGATCCATCTGTGTTGGCTCATAACGAAGGTGCCCCATCTTGTCGGCTGTCATGGACCATAGGGTCAATATACGGGGTTTATCAAACCCACCGTATAAAATATCCTTAATTGCTTTAAAATGCTCAATCGCCGCAAGTAGAGGAAATCGCCAGTTTACCATGTCTTTCCCCTCCTCGTTCTTGCTACTGCCCCAGAGGGTTAGAATGCCGATGGGGTTATCCTGCACATCCAACACCAGTACCGAGTCTCGGTTAAACGGGTAAATGGAGTACTCCTCAACGCCGTCGAATATCTCCACCAGCGTCTCCACCATACGGGATGCATGCGCACACCGTGTGTTGTGAACACGGATAACCGCTGACCGCATAAAGTGGCCCCGCGCCATAATGCGAACGGACATTGCCATTGTCATGTATTTTATTGCCTCGGCACCGGCGACAATTGACTGAATGTCATCCGATACATTTTGCTTAAACACTGCTTTTCCAGTTGCCATTGTTACACTCTCCTAATGAGTTTATTGTGAGATCAGTATTACGCCATTCAATAGGGCATCAACCCATTACTCCGGGCAAGGATACGAAACCCGCTATAGTTGATTGGCGTAGTAGTCCAACGTGTGTTCTAATATGTCCCCACACTCCACTAAGTACATCAGTACAATGGGATTCATCTTTTCAGGCGAGTCAGCCACCCCCGCCTTCACAATTGAATTTAACATTGGCAGCGTATACTGCTCGCGGAATTCAGGGTTGGTTGATTTACCCTGAAACCAATGCAGACTGTCAATCAGTAGATTAGAGTCCCTAGGGTCCTGTCCTATTACCTCGTAGATGCGAGTAATAACGGTAATTAAATTGAAGTCATCGACGACGTTAGGATTATTCATATCCTCCGCCATCTCATGTATATGCCAATGAATCCAAGCTTCACGCCCACGTGTGACGTACACCCACTTGCTCATCACTGTATTCCGGAAACGATGTAATCTGGTTACGGCACTCTGAATAAAGGTCGCCATGGCCCGCGTCATGTGTTTGAATGCCTCACCGGATGCTCTTGTCATTCGACTCACTGTATTTGCTCCGTGTACTTGATTGTGCAAATCTGTAATCGGCACTGATTTAAAGGATGCTAAGGTTGATTCGGAGAGAGGTCTATTTAGGTATGCGTTAATAGTCACATAGATTCCCCCTACAAAGTAGCTAGCGTTAATCTAAAATAAGGTTTGGATTTAGACTCAAAATGGCAACTCGATCGATATCCCGCCATTGGACAACGTCAACCAACACTATGTGTGGATCTCCATCGCCAGACGAACGAACAAGCCGCCCGTAAAAGGGCAGATCTTCGTATCCCTCCTTTACTAAATGTACCTGCAATTGTGTCAATTTAAAACGCCCAATTAAATGCTGGTTTACGTCCATGGGGCCGACCATAATCACGTGGGTACTCACACCGTTAATGGGGACGTTGATGCATGGTAGATTAACGTCTTTCGGAACACCCAATACATCCATGCCTTTATGTATATTGCCTCCTTCGATGTAATCAAAAGCTTTATTGATTGCGTTGTACAGATCTGTATTGGGCACCAGGGTAACTTTAATTGTTACGGATGCATCGTACTCTGAATCACCCATAGGTCTCTCCTTATAGAGTTAATGAATGAATCAGTCCCTTTGCTGGAGGCAGGGACTGTCTCTTAGTTTAGATCAAGATCAAGAGCGTCTGCTCTGTATTAAAGATACAGAGCAGATAAAGAATAGAGAACTCCTCCTCCACTCCCGCTGTTCCGTTCCTTCCACTCCGTTCCAGTCACTCCACAGCTCTCGCTGCGGACTCGTACTTTCTTACAAGATTAGCGACACTTGTAAAAATAAATATAAGCCCCTCCCCGTATGGGAGGGGCTCTAGATCTACCGGTGACCATCAAGTAAGTAAAGTCTTTAGCTGAGCATCATGTAAAGATCCAGACCCAGCTGTCAGATTACAAAGGTGATCCAACAGACGTTCCACCTCATGTTGCTGTGGCGGACGGGGCACCAGGCTACTCTGTTTAGAGATTACCCACAGTCCCTCAGTTCTACCTTGTGATTTATAGACCCTCATCATTAGGGCAAGTAAGTCATCCTCCTCGGGGTATGTGAAGGTATGCAGGTGGGTATCGTCAGCATAGATGGTAGTAACGTCATAACCCTCCTTTAGCTTCTTGTAGCGCTCACTGTAATCAACAAAGTGCCGCAGGGCCATCAAAGTGCCACAGCAATAGTTTGATTCCTGGAAGTGGCCTTGTTCATCAAAGGCACATTGGCGATGACTGCGGTGGCGATCCGATATAACAGGCCCCATCTTTTTACAGAGCTGGCAAGCCATATGTAGCATCCTTATAACGGGTTAAAGAAAGTGGGACTGGTGCAGTGATCCATAGAAAGCAACAGCAGTGCACCTGATAACTCGTAGAAGTCATCCACGGCAATGAGAACATGTTGTTCAGTGGTCCAGAAAGAGTACCCATGTGAGAGCTCTACGTGATGTACCATTTCGTATCCAATCGCCAACTCATGTGCGTTGGACCACATACGTAATATCCCCTGCGTGCCCTTATTTTCAAGCGACCACCACCAATCGGTGTAATCGATGTAAGGGGTATCTACCCAGGTCCCAGACACACCGAACCCACGGTCCAGTGCATTGAGTGCCCGATTACGCCGCGCCATTTGTCGATCGACGGGGTAGGTTGCCACTCGATACTGCACCTTACCCCCTGACAGTATACCCATTCACCTATCTCCTGTAATACATGTTTGGATTTAATTGTTGAATCAACATGGCCATCTCCTCACGAAACGATAATGTGCGCTGCATTGGAATGCGTCGGGTGGTGTCAAGCAGCATGAGGTATTCATTGCCCTCCACGCCTGTTGCAACGGGTATCAAGGCTAGATGGTCCCGTTCCATGCGACGCGATTCACTGGGTACTGGCGACATGCAACTGTACACATACAGGTCGGGGCCTGCTTGCAAATCCCGTATCGTGGGCGCAAACCATATCTCAACCCACAGATTGTCCTGAACCAGCGGATACCAAAAATCCATGCGATGGTCAACGATGGTCAAGTCTCGCTCACCCTGCATGTAGTTAAAACAATCGTGCAGGTTTTCCGTAGCCGTTAACGTACGGTCGGCCAACCGACTGACTGCACTGTTGGTAAATTGATATTTTACCTTTCCGTCTTTTAGTATCATTTTCGCCCCCGTGCGATGTCGTGGTTGACCTGTTTCAGGATGAGGAGCGTCTGCTTCATCTGGAATTCAATGGTGCAGTTTCGCTGCGCCTTGGGTAGCTTGCGCAGGTGTTCATAAACAGCCCGACAATTTTTACTCGCCTCTAATAAGGCAGGTTGATAATTTTTCACAATGGGTCACCTTATTATATGTAAGTGTGAATGCTTTGTGTGTGCGAAGTTAGACCGTGAATGTGGTTCTGCTGCCACTGTGGCCATGGTCAGTCTCCTAGGTATAGCCCCGCCTCCTTCGGGAGGCGGGTGTCTATGCCGTCTATGTTAACTGGCCCGGTTGAGGCCTTCGAGTTTTCGGGCCAGGAGTAACCGCTCCCCGCGCTCTTTATCATAGCAGTTCATTGACTCGAACAGACGCACAAACCGTTCATCGGCGTCATCATCAAGGTCAACGCGCTCGCTGGGGATGGCAATCCACCCATAGCTGCAGAGGTTAACGTTGTCCCCTTCCTTAACAAAGGCGTCGACCATGGGTGTGAGGTACCATACAGCGGCTCATAGGTGTTTGACGAGTACTGCGTTACACCAGTCGCCTTGTCCTTATAAAAAAGCCCACACCAAAACTGCCAGGTACGTGGATAGGTCCGGTAATGGTTCAAGACCATGTTCACAGCAGCTGAGCGCTTTGCGGTGCCGTTGACGTAGTTGCCAATGGCTTCACAGCCATAGACTTCAACGCGCGGGCACAACAGTCCTCCGGCAATGATAATGCGGGTGGCCATGTTTTCAACCAACGCACGGTCGAACGCGGTCAGTTTACGGCCCGCCAGTGACTTCAACTTAACATTATGTTTAGACATCACGTACTCTCCTTTACGAGTTAATCTAGTTATCTAACAGGTAATATATGGTCTATTTTAGCCCCATTGTGGGGTACCGTCAAACCATAGGGCGGGCAATAACAGACTACCTCAATAACCCGCTAATATACGCGATGGTATAGGTCTAGTACACGGAGCATATTCTTATGGTTTATATGACACACGTCCCGGATGGGGCGGGTACCATTTTTGATTGGTTAGAAAATATACATGCGGTGGTACCCTCAGGTGAGCTGTGGAATCAGCAGCTGGATACCCGCGCATCGCGACTGGAACTGCAACTACAGCTGGCACGCTTACCTTCAAGTCTCCCGGCGGACTACCATCACTTCATTGCCGATACCAATGGCCAGAACCTGGACTGCGTGTTTGAGGTATGGGCTAAAGACATCGGTCGGGTTGAGTTTTGGGACATCGAAACGGTATTGGCGCATGAACGGTTGGATGACATCGGCTTACGGGATGCGTTAGGGGCTGGACACGTCGCCATAGGGACAGTGGGGGGCGATGGTTTGCTTTTACTGTCTGTCGGTGATGACGACAGTGTGGTGGGGTCACTGCACTACGGTAATTATAAGCAACTGAAAGAAGGGTTCCTGCCATTCTTAAGGACCATAGAACTTAGAGAGCCGTTGACTGACGTTGCCCTAGAGGCAGCTGGCAGTGGGCTAGGCTCCATACGGGATGTTTTTAACCACCATAGCCGTCTAACTGTTGATCGCCGCTGGCTAAAGCAGTTACTGGATAAGCTCCAACACTTTGAAACGCGCTCTGAGGAACACATTAACTTCCTAGGGAGTAATTTGGTAGGGGTCTACATTCCAACCTGGTTACCCACCGATGATGAAGAGTGGATCGATGACATCCTGCGCATCAGCGATTGGGATACATTGACCGAACACTACCATGACTTGCCGGATGTGAACCCCAGCTTCGAAGTCACGGGACGACCCATCAACGCCAGTTACACCTATGTCATGTACCGCATTCACACCTCGGACTTAAGTGCCCGTGAAAAGGACTTGGGACTCATGGCAACCGCTAAGCTCCTGTATTACCGTCACCTGGGGTCCGTACTGCACAACTGGTTTAAGTATCGTGCCCAGGAGTCGATTGCCCTCAGCCTCTATGAAAGCCTGTCCCGTAAATCAGGTTTGAAGCGCCATGGGTCATGGGGTAAACTCATCGAATACCTGGCCACTAACTTGACCTGCCCCAAGTGCGTGCACCGTGAAACCTTCCTCACCTGCAGCCCCGATCCTAAGGTACTTTATAGCGTCTCATCCGTAAAGACCCAGGTCAACCAGTTGGTTAAAGAGTTGGGTCTGGCGTACCATGAGTTACGGGAGCAAGATCAACGTATCCTCTCTGACAGCCGTTTCGTGAAGGGGGCTGACGGGGATTTGGAACTGCGGGACAATATCAATGACCAGCGCGCGATGGAAGACAGCGTCACGCGGGCATTGGCTGATCCCATGGACTTTATTCGGGATGAGTTGATTGACTTCACCCTCAAGGCTGTGAATACGGCCGATGAGCGTCATTTGACCACCGTGTTAGATTACATGGTAACCCACCGCAACGACACGCGCCACGGCGATGTGTCCGCCGTAGTCAGTCGAATGGTTCACTTCATTTACACCGTGCGGCGTACCGAGGGGTCGGAGGCTGCACAGGTTGTACCGCTAACCGTGCGGGTACGGAACCTTTTCCGTTCATCCCAGCTGACCAATGTTGACATGTTGGCCATCCGCGATGAGCTCACCATCATTGTCGATCGAGCCCTGGATCGTCGCCCCGATGCGGTTAAAGCATCTACGCGTATCGCGGCTGCGGTGTATGTACTATTAAGGGCCTTGGCCTACCAGCGTTACTAAAGAAGGAAGACGGCATGGTCCATCCGGAACGCGTAGTGGTTGCCCTGGACCGCTACTACCTTTATAGAACTCACTTCCATTTGGTTGTCACCATTACAACGCCCCACCAGACGTATCGGGAGGTCATCGTTACACCCGATGGCCTCTCACCGGCCCAACTCCGGGAACATTTGGAGACTACCTTTAATCAACATCTCTCCGAGTGCCCACTCAACATATGGGTCACCCTCTCACCCTGGGGCCATTTGATGTTTGAATTGACGTCGGATGTCCCTGAGGCGTTGACCGCAACCCAATGGCGATTAGACGTCATGGAAACGTTAGCCGAGGTAACTGCATGAGCGTGGAATCAATGACAGTGGATCTGTCAACCTGGCGGACCCATCCCGATCGCACGGCTGAGCTGATCATTGTATTGGGATTAAAACCTACGACCCAGAAGCGATTGACTGTAAGGTTCCCTTCAAACATTGAGTTGGGCGACATCCCGCGTCACGTTGATTTACAGCTAGGGCTTCGACAAATATTAATGGGGATTCCGGAATCGCAATTCCGCGTGATGAACTGTCGCTTGTTGGAAACGGAACCCTATCGTCTGTGTATCACCCTTTATGTGCAGGGTCCGGTTCACCTCCAATTCAACACCTGTGCACTTAACACCACATGACATGACATAGGAGAAGTTATCATGTCACATTTATCGATTAATTTACCGCGCTCACCTGAGGCCCATAACCTGACCCTGACCCTACCGGCACTCCCTACTCCGGTTAGCTGGCGCGTTTATATATCGCCCGAGCTTGGCTTGACTGAAGTCTGTGGGTTGACCGAGAACCTGATGAACGTGCGCCTGACGCAGTTAAGTCTGGTGGCCATCACAGAAGCCGCAGCGGACGGTAAGTCCATCACTGTGGAAATTCACCCAGCGCCCTTTAACCCTAGCGCAACTGCACTAGAGGGTGCTTGTCTAACGAAAGGTTAGAGATGCGAGCATTGGTATTGCTACTGGCAGTCTGTTGGATGGCAGGCTGCGCATCGACTGCTAAGCCCCACCCGTTATCCGACGGCTATGGGTTTGGCGACGGTGTACTGACCATCTACTATCGCTTGGATCAAGTTAAGGCCCTACAGGCCCGGTATTGTGCAGAGCGTGATCCGCTGGCGAGACGCATTTTGTTATCGAGCATGCATAGCCTGGTACCCGGGTACCCAGTTGATGGCGTGTGCGGTGCACCGGATGATACGAAGACAGACGGTGAATCCACCGCATATCTATCTCAATTACTCCTCTCCGCTGGAGCTGTGTTACTCTATGTGCTATAAAGAGACCTAATCCCACTCCCCATTGGGGAGTGGGATAGAGGCTATGCTGCTTTATTGTAGAAGTGGGATTGTTCCCCATGGCGACGTTGACGCATACGCTCGGTCTTATTGCGTCGCCAGTACTCACGTGCCTCTTCCTTAATGGCGTCAATGGAGTACGTTTCTCCTCCATCCAGTTCAGTGAGTTTAACTTTATGCGCCAGCTGGAACTCGATGCGCATACGCTCCTGGGGAATGGTCGAAGCCTTCAGCATTTCCTTAAGGTCATCGATCTCCATCCGTAAACGCTCACGGGCCGCTTTCTCAGCCAACTGCTCTTCATCCATGATGGCGCCATTCTCAGTCACCCGAGACAATAGCTGCCGTCGGTCGATACCATAGTGCTCGATGTTACGGCTGTGACTGACGAAGTAGTGCGCTAACAACCACGCAATGCACACGTCATCGTGACCGCCCTCGGGGTGATCCACACGGCCATTGCGGTCAACCAGTGACCGTATCTCCTGAGACAGAACGGTGTCGTGAACCAGGTGCGCAGTGGTGTTGGCCGCCTGTCGCAGCACCTGATCGTAAAGGTACTGGCGGCTATTGCCGTTGGTGTTGAACCCCATCTTACGCTTGTATTTCAGGTAGAGGGCTTCACGACGGCGGGCCAATGGAGTGAGGATCTCCTTATAGTCATCCGGGTTGACCTCGGCTTCTTCTACCACCTGTGAGTAGATACGCTTGAAAGGGTCAATGCCATAGGCTGGTAAAAGTTCGATCAGCGTATCGATAATGGCCTGACCGGAGGCCTTATTCTCAATAACGAAGATCGTCTTCGGATACTTGATCAGCAACTTGGCAATCCACTTAGCGTACTTGTACAGGTTCGCCTCCCGCACATTGGAAGCGGCGGTTACCGACATGTCCGATACGTTTGTAATGACCAGTCCGTTTGCATCTCGACCTACCGCTTGAGAGCTATCCAGTGAGATGATGTGCCAGGTTTCATCCATCTCAGCCTCTATCCTAGAGGCTGGCACATACCACCGCAGCTCATATCCCTCACTGGTCCGTTCATTATAAAACGGATCCATCTCCGAGGCGAGTACCGCCTTGTTCAATGCGATGGACAGCGGTGAAGATTCAGTACCGCTGGTCCACATGTTGAAATAGTCACGGTTGGCCAGGTCTTCCCCGGAACGGGAGTTGGAGATTGCCTCGAAGAGCCACTCATCTGTCCGACCCAACTGACGGTGGGAGAAGGTCCCGTTGATCATCGGGGCTTCTGAGTTAGAGTTATCCAGAATATACTGGATCAGCGCAGCATGGTTGGGTTGGTCGTAGAGGCATTCGTTCCAGTAATAGCCGTCGTGGATGAGGTTATAAGCGAACTTGCCTTCTTTCGTATCACGTTTACCGGCGGTTGTCGTAAAGATGTTGCCGTAGAAGCCACCTGCCGCAGCGGCGTTTTCACGGGCCGCGTTACCGGCGGACAGGGCAACCGGTAGGGAGATGTGGATGTTAGGGATGTAAGGTAGCTCGTCCCCGTGGAGCACCGCCGCGGTTAAACCACGGCCCAGGTTATCAGCCCCTTCCTTCGACTTCTGACCCACTGCGGTGACATATTCATTGCGGTAGGCGTTGACCGTGAGGCCTTCCGTATTGTCGGTATCATCGCCGCGCATCGGGTTCAGGTATGCCGGGAGATAGTCACGAATGCCCTTAATACGGGATACGTTTTGGCGACGTAGGTTGTGGTCTTTAGTAATCAACTGGACGCGGGTGGAGCGTCCCATCATCATTAAGACGGTGACCATCAACACATCCGTTGAGGCCGATTTACCGGTCTGTCGCGGCTGAATCAGGGCAAAGTCAATGTGGTTAAAAAAGGACCACATGAGTGAGATATTGCCGCGGTTGGCCTTAAAGGGAATGGGGTTAGGGCCACCTGAGGGCGGGAGCCGAATCACCTCACGTATAACGTACCAGGGGTTCCACTGGCACTCATCTGATATCATGGATTTCTGTTCTAACGTCAGGTTGGGGTCATGGGGATTCACACCACGTAACTCAGGTTGATAGAGTGCCAGCATAAAGGCGTGGTTTTTAACACCCATCTTCTTTAATAGAGCGGATAGCCTTAAAAACGATGCATTGGAGGTAGCGGTGTCAATGATCGCCGTCGGGTACTTGGCCCAATCTTCTAAAAAGAGTATCATGATGAATCGCCTTAAACAGCATAAATTATAGTCATATCATTGATGTGAAGGGTGTCGTTAGGGGTAGGTGGGCATTATATATTTTGACACGTGCGATAATACTATGCCAAAATGGCAAAAAAGAACTTAGATAGAAGGACGTTAGAAAATGACTAATAACATCTGTTTTACTGCTAAGGTGTTCCGCAACGGACACGGCCAAAATACCCTATTAAGTGCCTATGCAATACGCTCCTACGACGTTGAATGGAATATAAATGACGGTCGATACATAACCCTGAAGGGCCTGTCGGGTGGTGATGAAGACGCCCATGTAACTGTTCCGGCGGTGGGGGATGATAAATTTCCCGACCATGCCTGGCGTGTGGTGATTGAGAACATGGAGGGGAACACCGTTGAGGTTTTCAACTATAAGGGTGATAATCGCGATATCCCCATAATTGATAAAATCAGTTAACGACATACTAGCATACCCCTCCCCATAAGGGGAGGGGTATGTGTGTGTGTTATTCAAGCACCAACAGACTATAGTTACCACTCTTGTTTAACGCTATTGCCCTTTTAGCATCCGCCGTCAAGTAAATGTTAGTGCCCACCCCCCAGTGGGTTGGTTCCGCGGTACCCGGCACTATAACCTTATCCAAGGCGAAGGATTCGCCACTGCGTGTATACAGGAACATGCCACCCTCCGAGTGTCCATCGTCATTGGAGTCCATGTTCTTAGCGCCGACAATCAGGGTACCGGTGGGCGTAGTCGCATCCCCATCTATATCAAACTGACCCGAGAAACCTCCACCGAAACCATCCGGCGCACTTATCTCCTCCTTTACTGTCCCTGTGGCGGTGTCCACTACGACTAGCTTATAATTAGGATAGCCGATGCTATCACTCAGATAAAGTTCAGTGCCATCGGCCGACGATTTAATATCCCCGATATAAGTGAGGGTGAGGGGTAAGGTCCGATCGTATCCCCATCCGGTGCCGTCAAAGACATAAACATGCACTTTAGCCCCCTCTGTGACATAGATGGATTGTCCATTAGGGGCGAATGACAGTTTCATGCCAAACAAAGAAGCCTCCTCTATCACCTCAGGATCAATGGCCGGCAGGGCGGTCCAAACGCCACCGTTTTTATGGAGCATGTACAGTTTACCGGTAGACCTTAGAGTACTCGAGTAGTTTGCATAGCTGTGGCCCAGGGCGACGCGTGTCCCATCAGGGGATACCGCAATCGTAATGCTATTTGCATCGACGGCAAACTGAGGATAATCTATAGCCGTAACCAGCGCCCACTGACCCATGCCGTCCAGTCCAAAGATATAAATCGTGCCATCGGCATCCTGGGTAACAATTACCTCACCGTTATCGGATATTACACAGTGCGCGCCCATTCTAAGGTAATTTTTGCCCTTATGAGTGAGCAGTGTCGACTGAAGGCTGTAATATTCGCCGGCATTTACGTAAACGCCAATTGCACCTACGTCAGTGCGTGGTTGCCCAGCCACAATGTCATCGTGGCGCAATGCCGAAGCAATTACGATGTTGCCCGAGGGTGTCATGTCCATATATTCACCGAAGCTACCGCCGCCGAAATCTGAGCCTGGGACTATAGCGGCTATCTCATTACCTACCATGGCGGTGGATGCGGTGGTGAACTGCACCGGATCTGACCACTCAGAGTATACAATCGGTGGTCTCTGCGTTCGGTGAACATGGCGGACGCGGATGTAGTAGGTCGTATTGCCGCTTAGTGTGTTGGGAAGCGGTGCTGATTCCAGCCAGTTGCTAGAGCCTGAGCCGTCCCACACAATGTTAGTGAACTCCATATCCGTCGCAATTTGCCAATCCGTCTGACTGTGTGTGAACTGCCCTGCGGGTTTAGATTCGAAAGCAGTTGTACTGACCGCATATGAAGTTCCAACAGGTACATCGACCTGACCATCCACTAGACTTACAATGGATGGCTTAGCAATACCGGGTGTTTGGACCGTAAAGTTAATGGTGCGCCCGTTGACCACCAGGGTCTCATCCGCACCGGATGTTGGGGCGATGTAGTCAATACGAGCACTGCCGTTACCCAAATCCACCAAATTAACATTACCCAGCCCCGCAGCCACGGTGAAATCGGTTGTGTTATCGTAGTTACTTACAATGAAACTTACGGTATCGCCTGGGTAAATCTCACCCTCCGGCTTATACACGGAAGCCTGCGCGCGCTCGACCTTACCGCGCATGGCGCCCAGGGCTAAATCAATATTCTCATTCAACTGCTGTAAACTCGAAAGTGTGTCACTCACGTTAGCATACCTCGTTATCGGTGGAGTTATCACATATGGTGCCCAGTGGGCGATGGTGGGTGGGTATTCACGAATAATCTGTGACGCCGTCCTGCTCCAAAGCAGCGAGGGCTGCCAGTGGATCGGGGTCATTTAGCGCTGCGGCGACGCGCTGGTCCTTCTCCCACTTAAGGTGCTTGAGGTTACGACCATGTACGTAAATGGTACGGTAGATGAGCTCTAAATCACCCTTCGAGATGCCGTGATGAAAGTTATTATCTGCGTCCCGTATGGCGGTAGACTCTAAGTCCCCCAGATTACCACACTCCTCACGGAAGTTGAAATAATCGTCCCGGCCACCATCCACGATAACTTCGAGCCCCCCCTCTGGTCTAGGGAGGGTAACTGGAACACGAGGGCGCTTTACTGCCGCTTCATACCCGTTGTGGATTTTTAGATAGAGGACATCGGCCCATATGATCGGGTCAGTGATAATCCACTGACCCTCTATATACCGGTAATATGGTCCATGTTCAACCATAAATCCATCAGGCGGGGAATGGGGAGTGAGGGGGCCCTTATAGTGTTCGGTGCCGATACTTACAACGGCACCCTCGGCATCAACTAACAATTTCATCCCTTGCATGCCCGTATGCCCTCAATGTACAATGGATATGAAGTATGGTTTTGAAACTGCAGGGTGTTGCCCGACCTACTTTTAGATGGAGTCGAAGATGAACCGGATTCCCTCCAGATGTCAAGTGACTCACCCTCACCCTGGGTGGTAGTGGACATATACGATCTGGATGCCGTGATGTTCACCTCATGTACAGTGGCATTGGAAAATCGCCCGCCGGTGGCAAACACCAACCCATTGTAAGTGCTGGTGGTGGAGTTTAATTTAGCGTGCACTTCAAACCTTACCCCCGCCGGGAACCCATTAAGGCTAAGACTGTAGCCGTAATTACCACCGCTAAAGCTCGGAATGCCATACAACATGGTGGGCGATAGAGTGGCAGTGGCAACCGTCTTGTCAGCCGGCAAGGTGCTAGTGCCCCATAGATGGAGGTTAGCCGCCTGACTACCCGACAATGTCAGGCGGTAGTGCGATTGATTAGAAGCGGCTAGCTTATTATAAATATCGCCAGCCCCCAAGCACCAGTCAATTTTACCCGTGGTGTTCAATACGTGCTCTGATGTCGTATATAAATCATAGTCGCTAGCGCCCAGTAGATAGGCCTCTAGGAAGGCCATGCTGTCCCGCATGGCCATATACAGGGGTATCCCGTAAAAGTCGCGCTGGTGCAGAGGCTCCGACCTAACCAGGTCAATCAAATCAGCTTTAAGTATCGGGTTTGCGGCCACCATTGAATCCAACGCCGCGGGCGTTAGCTCGCCCGCTTTAATGGCCTTTATCAATCGTGTTCGAACAATACTCATGATTATTTACTCTCTGAAATCGTGACGGTGTAGTTGACCGGGCTAAACCCAGCGCCACCTGCACTGCCGTTAATGTAGTTAACCTTAATGATGCCGTCGGCGATGACCTCTGCAGTTATTTGAAAGCCCTCAGTGTCATAGTCCAGGGCTGGAGAAACATCAACATTCACTGCATCCCCCTGCCTAAAACCCGGTGCCTCTATCTCCTCGGATGATGTCCAATTATCGTAAACATAAGTTACAGAGGGGGTAAACGTCACCGTCCACACCCAAGGCACTAGATCGCGAATGGCAGCGGCAGTTAGAGTAAAGGTTGGTATTTTAATGTCACCAATCATTGCCTCAACTAAGTCATAGTGCACTGACTCGAGCCGCCAACTGTTGCCCTCATGGTTAATTAGGCAGGTTTCACCATCGTCAATGTCATCGTCGCCGCTGTGGAGCGAGAATAATCCAACGCCGCGCACTATCGCTATGTCGCCGCTGACCTGTCGCAGCTGAGCGATGTCATCAAAGTCATAGATAGGTATGCTTCCCGCGGTCGCAGTGCCTGATCCACTGCCAAGGGGCATCCAACTCCCCGACCCACCATTCGGTCTAAAGAGTTTTAACTCGCCATTGGTGAATGTTAGATAACTCGTATCTACATCGTCGGTGGGACTGGCTACATCCGGAAGAGCAATACCTCCAAAGTGTCGTATGGGCCTCATTGTAGACACTACCTCTTATATAGGCGGCTGCGGGAACTGCGCCCCGCGCCGGCGTCTTCCATTTATATGTTTAAATCTGACTCTATTGACAGAGGGGTTACACCTAATGTCTTAAAGTCGCCATTCGACTCAACCAGCCAGGTAATGACCATTGGCCATTGACTGTCCCAAGCGCGATTCGGCCCCAGGTAAAAGGTGCGGTCCCAGTCAGCAATCGAATAAGTACCTATCGCCTGACGACCATGTTCACCGCCGTGCTCCAGTCGGAAGTGCGTGGGCAGTGGTGCTCGATCCAGCACCTCACCATCATACATGGGGTCCAGCGGGTAGTACAGGCGATTCAACCACTCATAGTCGACATTCTGTCCGATATCGATCTTAAAGGGTCGAGCGCCACCGTGCGATACGCTGCACCACACGCCCACCCCAATATAGGTGAATCCGTCGCCAATGTAATCAATGACCCAGTTATCCTTAGGTACAGAGTTGGGCTCTTCCAGTGTGATGTGTACCTGCTGAGCATGTACGTGGCCGGGATAACGGCCCGGTGCCGCGAGATCCAAATCCAGTGACACCTGCAGTATTTGAGTAACGCCGAACCCACGGTCATTGAACGCAAAGCCATTGTCTTGACGTACCGTTACCCACTGCGTAACATCCATGTCCAGATTGTACTGTACATTGGTCAGTCGCCATTCCAAGGCGTATCGATCGCCCATCCACCGTGGAATAACGTAGAGTTTAAGTGCCACATCAGACCCCATGGGGATGTTAGCCAACCGATAGTGCTTCGGTATCTGACTGACGGGATGACCGGACAGGTTAATCGACTGCTCGCGCTCGGAGGGGTAGTAGGACAGTACCACATTGGTGGCGGGGCCCAATACCGAGGTGTTGAAGTTCTCCACGCCATGGAGCTTCACCTTCTGACCGTCGATTTCCAAGTCCATATGGTTCCCGTCGCTGTAGTGGACACGACACATCATCAACGAGGTGTTGAGGGGGACGTTTAACGGGTTCTCGATCAAACTTGAGTCCGTTGCGGAAAGCAGACTGGATATCAACTCAATGTCTTGCACGTACACGTTTGAGCTAGAAGGCGCTGAGATGTTGTCAGCGCGCCGCACGATGAAGGGCCGCTCGTCCGTAGGGCGGCCGTGAGCGTTGTAAATTACAGCGGTGACCAAATCCCCATCCTGCAAATCATACGCCGTGTGGAGGCGCTTAGGGCGCTTGATGGCTGGCAGCTCCAGTTGAACCGGCATGAGCTCTACCAACTCAGATACCACAATACCGTTACCGTCAATAGACTGTGATAGAACGGTGCCGTCAATGGAGGTGTCCGTGCCCTTGAACAGCTTCATGTGGGTATGCTCATCACCGTAGACGTAGTAACGGCCATCCACTGAAAGGGTGTAGGGGCTGGTCAGGGTATCAATGAAGATGCGTTCAGTGATATGCGGTTGATAGATGCGCAGTGCACTTATCAAACTATTAGGATCGCCCGCCTCATCAATCCCTGCAGCCGGGTTAATGCGGGTTAGTGTCGGAATCGCGGTGATGGGGTCCACGGCGTCAACCCGATAAAAGGCCTGTTGACCGTCATAGACCAGGTCTTCTACGTTAGGGACGTACAGGGGGTCGTATTTTACCCCCGTATCCCCCCGGTAGATTTCATTGATGTGCCAGATACGCCAGCCGCGCTCGGGATCTCGGCGGTACACGGCATTTACATTGGAGGTTGTACTCACGGTATTTGCTCCTTGTCCACTTGCACATAGGCATTAAATACAACGCGGCCATGCAGGAACTCAGTGTTAAGTTTACGCAGGAACAGGAATTCGGGTTCAGTGACCTCTACCTGTTCCAAGTCGGGCGTGGGATGAATGTCGATGAAGGGCCAATAACCATCGTGGAGCTGACCGGCAATGTCGGCCTCTAGCTCATCCAGGTATGGAATAACTGCCACGCGCATTGCGGTTTGAGAATCACCCAGTGCCTCGAGGTCCAGCTCACCCTCCCGTAACCGTTGCAGCATGCGTTTGAGCCAGGGACTGTAAACGGCATGGGCATGTTCAATGAAGACAGGGCCTTCTGGATAGGCGGGTTGATCGATGAACGGTGCCACGGACTTAGCCGCCTCTTTACCCAACGATAGGTCGTCATGTGCCAACCGCATACGTGCCCAGGGACCCAGCATCCAGGGGTAGGGTTCTAGGGCATACAGGGCACCCTCACGCAGGTCAGCGCGTGTTTCAAACGCAGGGGCCTCGTATAGGTTAACCTCATCCACATCAACCCGGCGGCCATCCACTGTAACATGGTGGTGGCGATAGTGGGCGAACTCACGACGGTCTGTGTCCCGCAATAGTCGATGGCGAATAAAGCCCCAGCGTGCCGATTCACCCGGCTGGCCCGGTACCCCATAGTGGAAGATCTCAACCTTCAATGGGTCGTTGGGATCTACATTATGCAGGTAGTACTGTTTATTGTAGATTTGAATGTGGGGGTAGTCTACAACGTAATCGATGCCCTCAACGAGTTTAAAGCCGTTGATGTAGACATCCAATTTCGACAACGCCAGCGGTGTGACAGGCGGCACATCGTAGATGGGTATGGGATAGTAGATCATTTCCGGTAAGATGCTGAGCTGCCGGTAAATGCTGTCACGCAGTGTGCGCCGCATGCGCTCATCACTGCTATGGGTTTCATCCCAGGTAATGCCCCCCGTATCCCGATCAATGTGAAGGTCGACACCCACTACGGCCTCGTGCCATACGTCTTCATCATCCATACTACGCCAGTAGAAACGCTCATTGAACCAATCAGCCTGATCATAATAGTCGGTGTCTCGGTCAAATCCATCGCCCGATTCCACAAATGACCCCGGTAGGAATTCAACGGCATCGACGTTGGCAGGCACAGGCCATTGCCCATACCCATTGCCTTCGGGTATGCGCTCTACCCCCACCAACCGCCCATCCTCGAACAGCTGTAACATGCCACCAACGGCCGCCGCATAGGGGAGGAGAACGTGGGTTTCATCCCGCCATTCGGTTACCCGCGCACGGCGGTTTAGCTCCTCAAAGGCGTAGACGCCCTTTAAATTGTCCAGTGTCAATTCACGGGAGGTCGCTTGTTGCCAGCGGGCCACGCGGGATTGCTCCAACACCGCCGCCCGCCAGAGGGGGAAGGTACTGGCCGTGCCCAGCATAAGACTCTCTCGATCCAGTCGATCCGCCCGGAATAAATCCAACAGATAGTTACCATCTAATTCAGGCGCTACTTTATGTGGCTCCGTGTGATAGCGAAGGAACAGCCGTATAAAGGGTGCATCCCACCGCATCTCATGTTGATGGTATTCGATCAGAGCTTCGACGCGTCGTGCATCCAACGCAAAGTCACGATGGGTCAACATGCGCGCATCACTCTCATGGAGTCGACTGTAGTAGATGCCCTTTACCCGCTCATAGGCGCCCAGTGAGTCTTGCCTATTACAGATGAAGATCTCGATTTCATCCGGCGTTTCTACCGTACCGGCAGTAGGGCCGGGAATCTGGATAAGGTACTTACCGCGTGCATCGACGGTGGAGTTAAAGTGCTTCAGGCTGGACAGGGGGAGATCGAAGTAGCCGCGGCCTGTTTTATCGCGTAAAAGCTGCAGGGTATCGCCCGCCGTCAACTCACCCATAGTGACATCATTCACGTAATAGCCATTGTGAAAGAGCCAGCCATTACCATCATCCAAGTCGTGCCAGGCCGTAATGACGGGCACTGCATCGATTGCATCTGCAATCAACGCATTATGTGACTGAATGGGATCTTGAATGCCGGTACCTACCTCGGATAGCCAATCATTGCTGAAGACGTGCAGGTAGAGGGGTGATTCTGTTCGCAGCAATGTCTTGTTTGGCTCAGCGGATACGGCCAGCAGTAAATTACCATCCTCCGCTTGCATCAGCCAACAGGTATTCAGTGGCAACATGCGCTCTTCAATAAAGACCTTGATGAGCTGCTCATTTGCACCAACCAGGTAATCCAACCGCTGCCAGGTTACTAGCTGATGCTCAAAACCCAAGCGGGGAGCTGAGCGCTGCATAAGCTCGTAGAGTACAAATGGCGTTGTTCGATCCGGCATCGTATACGCCGTGTACCCTAAATTAACCACATGCCTTACCCCATTGATGCGGGTAAGGCGATAAGGTTCAAAGGTAAACTGGGCGTCATCGTGCGGATCGTACCATTGCTCTCGAGCGGCGGACTGTAGTAGCCGCCGTTCAAAGGCATTCATTTATACCTCCAGACTCTTAATGAGGCGGCTAAAGGCATCGGTGTTGATGCTGCGCCGATGGCTATTGAGGATCCCCCCAATGCGCGTTTTATTACGGTACATGCTGTTTTCAGCCGCCTGACCAATCATGAAGATCAGATTGGGTGGGTACTCCAAGGCCATCAAGGCAATGGTGGTCGCCTCCCATCCCAACCAGGTGCCACCTGCGGTCAGTCGGTGAAGGGTAACCGCATCAAACGGTCCCATTTGAAAGGACACCTTCTGCGCAATGAGCTGTGCCAGATTGTCCAGGGTAAACCGGCTGCCCGCCTCACCCAGAGAGGTGATGAGTTTGACAATATCTGGGTCGGCCAGCAACGGATCGATGCTGGACTGGGGTAGACCGGCGCCCCGCGGACCCAGTGCGCGGTTCAACGTCATATTCAACTCATCCGACTTTACACCCTTACCTTCCATCTCCGTATAGAAGAGGCAGATATAATAAATGGTGGAGAGGGCTTGAATGATAGAGCGATCTACGGCATCTGCGTCGAACCGCGAGGCCAGAGCGTTGGCCATCCAGTGGCCAAAGACAACACTGCTGGGTACCGTATAGGCTTCCAACGTCTTAGGCTCAAATTCCCACATGTGGGTGAGGGCCGCACGGGCCTTTAGCCCTGCGTAGTCAAACAGGTTACGGTTCGGTACCGTTGCACCGCGGCCAAAGAAGGGGCGTGCATCGGCATAGACGAACTCATCGGTGTGGGTAAAGGGCACCGTAAAGGGTGGTACGTTTTCGGCTTCGGGGCGAATCAACCGTGTGGTTTCATCCAGTTGAATGTAGTAGCCTGGGCGATTCAGGACATTGATTTCATCAATGGCTTTCTTTATATCGGCAAGGCGCGCGATGTAGGGGCGCGTTACCAGCGTCTCATACGACTTCATATCGACCTCCAATCGGGTCTAAATGGTATAGGGGTATTAAATTATTATGCGCTATATACGCGGGATCGCCGAGGGTACCGTCGGCGGACTAAAATGTGTAAGGCATAGGATTTACGCCCAGTCACTTTGCGGTTTCATCGCCACTAAGGACAGCCCCGCTCACCGTCCCGTTATACGGGATGTTATGTATCGATACAGATATGCATTCCATTTCGATTTGGAGAATGTAAGATGTCAACATTTATCAAGAACGCTGCGCCCCGGCCGATTCTCACCGGCTTTAAGGACGTAAGTGGCCGGCGTACGCTGGTACCTCGCGAGGAAATCCCTCAGCATCTGCCGTTTTTCTATCTGATGACCAAACGCGGTCGTCTGAAGCCTCTGCTGTGTAGCGGTGCCTCAATGATGGAAAACTTCGGGACTGAGTCATTCGAAGAACGCTCCAAGTACTTCTCTCACCAGACCCTGGCCGCTACCATCTGTAATGCCGTAGGTAACAAGGTCTACATCAAGCGTGTTGTGGCACCCGATGCGGCCCGTGCGTCGTTGGTCTTCGGCCTGGAAATCGTTAAAGACGATATCCCGGTCTATGAGCGTAACCCCGACGGCACCGTTATGCGCGATATCAACGGTGCGAAGATCACTCACCCAACAGACACTGTTGACGGCTACCGCATTGCCTGGACCATCAAGGCACTGGATGACGTCGATAACCTGCGCGGTGAGGTCCAGCGTGCTGGTGCACTGGTAGGCCGTGCAGGTGAAACCGCTACCTATTACCCTCTGTGGGCTATGCGCATGGAATACGGTGATGTGGGTAACAACATTGGTATCCGCTTCTCGTTCCCGGGCCCGTCCACGCCGGAGCCGGCCGACATGTCCCTGGTTGAGCTGATGCACTCCACGCTCTACCGTGCTCAGATCGTTGAGCGTAAAGACGTGTTCTCTCTGCCGAACATCCAGTACACGCTGAATGGCGAGTCCTACGTTGAGTTCTCACTCAAAGACGATGCGGTGAATCCGAAGACTGATCAAGACCTGGTGTTTGAGCGCCTGCGTACTGATTGGGAAGAGATCGATCCGACCTCTGGCTTCGAGCCGATCTATGGCCCGCTGGAAGATTTCCACATCTACCGTGACAACATTGATGCGGTGCTGGAAACACTGCTGGCTGCAGAAGTGGCAGCCGGCGGTCGTAACTGGGATGATGCTCATCAGCTGAATATCATGTCCGGCGTTGACTATGAAGACAAGGACTACTACGGCTTCATGATCGATGACACCTCCATCAACATGGACTCTGATACCACGCACTACGGTATCGGTGGTTCCGATGGTACTGTTAACGAGCAGGTACTGGCTGAACTGGTGGCCAATGAGTGTGAGAACAACTGGGAAAACCCGGAATACCCGCTGGTTGATATGTTCCAGTTCCCGTTCTCCGTGGTCTACGACACAGGCTTCCCACTGGAAACCAAGAAGTCCATTCTGGGTGTAATGCGTTACCGTAAGGATATCTCGGTAGGTGCCTGTACTCAGGACCTCCTGGAGCGCGACAACCGCGTCAGTGAAGAGTCCTCTATCATGACTGCCCTGCGCGCCTACGCACGTCTGATTCCGGAGTCCGTGATTCACGGCACGCCAGTCTGCCGCGCGACCATCGTCGGTCAGGTGGGTACACGTATTCACTCCCGTTACCGCAATCGCTCGCCGCTGCTCATGGAGCTGATCGAGAAGCGTGCCCGTTACATGGGTGCTTCGGATGGTCGCTACAAAGGCCGTTGGGCATACGACATCTCCCCGACCAACCGGATTGAAACCATCCGTGACGTCACCCACCCGTGGAAGCCGGACATCACCCGTTCCCGCGATTGGGAAGTGGGCTTGAACTGGGCACAGTATGCGGATACCCGCAGCCTGTTCTTCCCGGCCCTGCAGACCATCTACGATGACGACACCTCAGTCCTGAACAGCGATATCAACATGTTGATTGCCGTGGACGTGGCGAAGAAGTCAGCACAGGTCTGGGCAGAGATGACCGGTAACTCCTTCTATGCGGACGATCAGTTCCTGGAAGAATGTAACCGTAAGTTGCGTCAGAAGGTCGACGGTCTCTACCATGAGCGTGTGACCATTGTACCGGACTGCTTCTTCACTGAGGCCGACGAAGCGCGTGGATATAGCTGGACCATGAACGTTCACATCTACATGAACAACATGCGTACTGTAGCGACCATCAACGTTATCACCCACCGCCGCTCTGACTTGGTTCAGTCTGCTTAAGGAGTAAATCATGAGCGAAAACGTATTGGTCAATAATGACCACAGCCTCTCCAAAGGCCGTACCCGCAGCCTGAACATGGCCGTGGGTGGCCAGCAGGGCGCCCTGTCAGATCCACGTCAGTGGATGAGCTCGGCTACCTACGTGCGTCAGAAGCTGATTCCGGTACTGGTGCATGCGCCAGGCCTGATGAAGATCATGCCGGACGGTCAGGACCGCATTCGTCAACTGAAAGCACTGGTTGAACTTCTGCCGACGTCCATCACCGGTCTGAATGACCGTCTGGATGTAACGTACGAAGAGCACCGTGTGTCCAATGGCGGTGAGTTCCATGAAACGCCGACCAACGTTGAGCGCGTTCGGTCTGTGCCGGTCTTCGAATACCCGGAGAAAGAAGGCAAGGCGATCAAGAACTTCTACTACGACTGGATTCGTTACCTCATTGCTGACCCGGAGACCATGCACCCGTTGCTGGCGACCACAGCTGAGTACGAGTCTGCCGGTAAGCCTGAGTTCTTGCCTGATGGCATTGCCATGGCGGTCCTCTTCATTGAGCCGTCCCGTGACCTGCGCCGTGTGACCTCTGCGTGGCTGACCGCCAACATGATGCCGAAAACATCCGGCGATGATGAAGGCAAGCGCGTTATCGGTGAAGGTAACGAAATTGTTACTCAGTCCATCGAGTTCACCGGCACCACCATGGTGGGCAACGAAGTCATCCGCATGGCCCAGGATTACCTGGATACCCTGAATAAGGAAGGCTTCCGTCCGGCGGCACTGCCTGGCTTCTACGATGCCATCGATGCCGATGTTACTGCTGGCGGCGAAGACTTTGCCAACAAGCTGGAGGCCGTTGCGTCCTCAGCTGGTCAGGACATTGCCAACAGTCCGTAAGATTGAAAAAAGAAAACATACTGTCCATCCTCTCCCCCTATCCGGGGGAGAGGTGGGCAATATGCTCATCTAAGTTAACAATGCCGTCTTTGGTGATCTCCCCTCGATAGTCAAAAGGGCGTTGACCTCGCTCGCAAATCTTGCGGAGGATATCCACCATCAGATACCGGTGGCAGAAACATCCGGCCTTACAGTAACAGGCCAGTACCAGGGTTTCATTCGCCAGTAGGGCATCCCATGCCTTAGGTTGGATGCGGTAGGAAACACGCATGAGGGCATAGAAGCGCCCGGTGTATTCCGCCTCCGTGATCTCACCCCGCTTGTACTCCGCGAGTAGCTTAGGATCTGGGGCGAAGGCCCGGTTACCGGACTTTAAGGTAATGTCAGTGAGGGATAGGCCCCTGGCTGTTACCTGACGATGTTGGCCCATTTGAACCGTGTAGACATCCATAATGCCTCCATTACAAATAAAAAAAAGAGGGGATGTGCCCTCTTTACTCCCACCACCTCAAGTGAGGTGGGGGAGGTTGCCTACCCGATGCTTAACCCACTTGGCGAGCTCGCTCTCGAGCTCCTCAAGACTGACCACACGACGCGGGTACGCCGATTCGTGATCGTAGGTAAGCGTGCCATCCGCGGTGAGGTAGGCGGTATTGCACCCGCCATTCAGATGAGGGAATGTAACTTCCAGCTCGCCTTCACGGTATTCCTGCATAACCGCCTGCAGGCGATTAGTCAAGATATCGGTGACCTGGTCACCCCAAACATCGGCGACCACATGGCCGGCCATCTGATGGGGAAGGACAATCGCTTTAACATCTGCTACAGTAATCTTAGACATAATCATTCTCCTAATCAGAGTCTTAATACCTCAGTACAGCTGTCTAGGACTGTACTCAGGGGTAGATGAATGCATCTATCCATTAAGGTGATATATGGTTGAAATTATCTTGAATCGTATTTTTAAGGTAGACCGCCATAGGTTGATTAAATGCCGATTATCCTAGACCTGGGTACTTGGGCAATCTGATGCTTTAATAACCCGTAGCGATTTAATAGCTCACCGAAACTGACCATCTGCCCACACCAAGGAATAAAGACTTCTGCCTCATAACGCCCGTATATGCCCAACTTGTGGGTACGGATCAAGACCCGCTTACCCAGCAACAGCTTCTTCGCAAAGGCAGAGGCCCTGCGACCGGCCTCGAGTTCCAATGGCGACTTAGGTCGGTATACCTCCGGTGTGTCAAAGCCGTGTAAGCGCAGGCGATGCTTAACTGTAATGGAGAATCCACAGGATATCTCAGCGTCCCAAGTGTCACCATCAACAATGTGAACTATCTTACCCCAATACTCGTACATGCCCTAACCCTCTTAACGATCATCCACAACGGTCAATACAGTATCGCCGCTGGCCTTTTCCAGTAGAATATACGTCACATTACCTTTATGTGTAACGGACTGTACGCCGCGCACCAGCACCAGTTCATGCCCCAGGACGGATGTCTTATCCCCTACCAGCGCCTCAGTCTCTACATCATAAGGATGGATGGTCATCACGATACCCTTATGCGCTAATACCTGCGCCAGGTGATCGAGGGCAGCTTTAGCTAATGGCGATACCAATGGATTAACCGCCAGCATGTAACGGTCGTGTTGGGAGAAGTCGGCCAACGTGTAGTCAATAGAGGGCATGGGTAGCATCCTAAGTAAAAAAAAATAAGGGTCAGTGGGGGAGGCCTCCCGAAGGAGGCGCTTATTACTCATCCGGATCATCGTGCTCCGGAAGCTCTGTTTGATCTTCGGAGGTATTATATTCTTCTACCTCCTCGATATTGGCGCGCTGCCACTCTTCATACTCGCACATAATTGCTCACCTAAAATGGCTAACTCCCGAATTGGGAGTTAGCTTAGTTTGTTTACAGGTTGTTCAGGGCATCCAGACAGGCGTCCTGGATTTTCTGGGCGGCTTCATCATAGTCCGCCTCAACGATGGTCACCATTGTCCAGGGGTCCTCTTCAACCTGACCATTATGGTGCAGGCTGTTGACCAGGGACATGCCTTCACCCATGCCCATGCCCAGGCTCAGGGTCTCATGGGATGCGCCGGCCTGTACAGCGGCAATAGCCGACTGGCTAAAGGCTTCAGACGCGGAGTGGATAAACTCCTTGTCATAATTCCGGTGGGTGGCCACCGTCTCCGGTGTAATGCCCTCACTGGCGTGGGCGAAATACAACTCGCTGTCGAGGTCGTAACCGGCCTCTTCAGCGAAGTTGATCTTGTCCATAATAGCCTCTACCAGACCTTGATTGATCTTCATCTTTTTTATCTCCTAAGTAAGTGTGAATGAACCATTGCGCAATAGTTCACAGTAGTAATATAGGGTTGAAATGTATGCGAACCCTACCACGCATGTGTGTGCTTAGCTAGACTTGGCTCGAAGTGTCGGCAGGGTAATGGCCGGCAGCATCCACCACAGTGCCAGTGTATAATACTGCGGATGCATATTCATGAGCTGCCCTACGTTGTCTGAGATCGACTTACGTAGGGTGGCGGGGGGTGTCGTTAACCCCTCAGAGCGCACCAGCGTATAGACACAGTCCACCAGACGTTCATGTACTGCTGACTGCAGTGCCTCATCTGCGGCACGTAACTGGGGGTCACCCGGCACGCCTTCAGTGCGGGCCTTGAGACTGGCGTGGATGTGACGCAACAACTTAGCGGCGTCGGGCGTATCGCTGGTTATCGCGCGGTGGAAGGTTACCGCATTTTCAAGGTTAGCCATCATGTTAATGAAGGTTGGGGGAGTGCGAGCCCAACTATCAATGACCTTGATGTCTCGATTCCACTCCGTCGGTAAACCGGTCAATATGTCCGTTAGGACTTCAATGTGCCGATTTATGATGTCGCTTGGCTGCATGTTGTATTCCCATTAACAGTTCTTGTTGCTGGTGGATGATACCGGCAGGCTTTGTAACCAATAGACTGGCCAGGGTACATAGTCCAATCACCACCAACGGCCACATGACCCCGAGGGTCAACATGTTGGCGACAGCCCCAGCGGACGCCATGGTAAAAAGTGCCCAACACATGACGGTGTACGCTCGACCCAGTCGAGTGTCACTCACGCATCCATCGTACGGTATCCTGCATATGAACCACGGGTTTGTAAGCAAATACACAAGCACCGCTGCCACGAAGACAGGGAAGCGGGTGTCCGGTATGGCAAAGAGCACTCCCGCAATCAAAGCCCCGTTAAAGAGGATGAACAGGACGGCCCGCCAGGGCCGTATACGGTTGCGTGGGGGGATGGGTTGGGTAAGATATGCGATAAGCCAACCCGCCAGGTCGGCACCGACCAATAGATAAAGAGCTGCGTCATAGGGTAAGGTAACCATGGTGGATCTCCATCAACCGTAGGTGAGTTCAACATGTTGGTTATATGCTTCAGGCAATACAACGTTATTTTCAGACAATGCCAATACCTGCATTCCACTCAAGCCCCCATACTCCCCTGCATAATGGTTAATCATGAATACTTGGCGGTAGCCACGTATTTCGACCAACTGCCCGATATACTGCATGAGTCGCTGTCGATGACCGTAGTCAAAGGACGACCCCACTTCATCAATATACAGTGGGTAGCATTCAAATTCATTGATCTCGTAGATCGCCAAAATAAAGGCCAGATCCAGAACATCTTGCTCACCCATTGAAAGCTCTGTCAGTTTCTCCACAATGGAGCCGTTGACACGGGCCTTGAAACGGTAGTCGACTAGACCTGATTCCGTGAAACACGGCAACAGCTCCAGCGGTTCCGTCCAAATATGCCCCAGCACCATGTTTATGCGATCGCAGAGTTGCTGAATACAGCCCTTTAGGTGTTGACCAATGAATCCTTGTCGAGGTGAGAGGAAACGCTCCAGGTAATCGAGATCATCTTTAGCCTGTAGGCTATAGGATAAATCCGTGTTATACGCGGCTTGTTGGGACTTTAACGCCGTGTGTCGGTCAACCCGCTGTTTGATTTCACCAAGTTCCGTTTGGTGCTGGTCATGGGTGCGCTCAGCATATTCGTGTAAGGCATTGCGTATCCAATCCGAGAAGGTTTCCCCGGCCGACTGACGCATGGCGTCCAGGTGGGTATGTGTCTCGGTCAACTGCTCGAAGTAGGCAATCTCCCGACGCAGACACTTGAGATCTGTCTCGAGTCGCTGATACTCCGTATCCAATTGAGACAGGTTCTGCTCTAACTGCCGTTGCCGCTCGCCTACATTACCACCACTTGCAGCCCGATATAGGGCCAGGGTGTCCATACGGGCCTCTAGGCGGGCCGTTAGGTCTAAACCCTTACGCCATTCCTTTAGATTCCCTAAAAGCTGTCTGAGGGCATTACAGACGGGCTGTAGGTTATCTGAGATTTCCCGTATACCTGCATGCTGCGTCCAAAAAGGTCGGAGGGAGGGGGTAGCTTCAACCAATGATCGAAGGTGAGACAGGCGGCGGCGGTATTCGGCCATTAAACGACTGCGGTCAACCAACACGGTGTGGGCGGTATCCAGCTCACCGATCAATGTCTCCCCGCGGGCAATAGCCGATTGAGTCTTATCCAAATCCGCTTGGGTGAGGGCATGGGCATCGTTCTCACAGATCACGGTCTTGCAGTTCGGACATGTAATCTGCTGGAGCAGTGCGGCCTCTTGTGCACGGTACGTGTCGCGTAGCGCCTGCAGTCGCTGCATGTATCGATTGTACTGTAGTCGATTTTCATGCATCTCACGCTCGATCTGCTGGGCTTCCTCGGGTGTATGAATGGTGTACTCTTCACCTCCCTGTTCCAACCACACATCGGCTTGAGATAACGTCTTCTCAGCACCCGCAATCGCATCGAGTAACGCATCCCGGTACAGGTCAAAACCGTCCCATGTAATGCCATCCAATGCCTGCTGCAGGGATTGACACTCCGCTTCTAACCTAGCCTCGCCGCCGTCCGTCTCCTCCAATACTGACATAAGGCGTTGATTCTCAACGAGGGCCTCACGCACGCGTCGATGTTCATCCCGATTGGACTGCATGCGATCAACCAACACCGCCACCGCATTCGTAGCGGCACCGTAGTGCTCAGGTCGATCAATAGTTTGGTAGGCATACGGTGGTGGTGGGGAAAGGGTACGGACCTTGTCGACTGTACCCTGCATCTCAGTTAGGGTCGCCTGTGTCTTATCCCAACCTTCACAACTGGAGACTCGATGTGCGCGTGGACGTATACCCACGTGTAGCTTATCCAACAGCGCCAGTTTCTCCGCCATCTGTTGCTCAGCGTCAATAATGCCACTCATGGACTGCATATCCGCACTGATGCTTTCAATCTTCTGCTTCAAGTGCTTAATCACACCCACACCATCACGCTTGCGCTTGCGTGATTCGTTGTAGAGCGCAAACCCAGTATTAAGATCTACCTTTAGCAGTTGGGGGAGAAGTTTTTCCAGTGTGCCCGGGTCTAACTTGGTGAACTTGTACTCCCGGTAGAGCACCTTTAACACCGGGTGACTGATGCCCAACTCATGCTCAATAACCGAGGCCTGATGCGTGGCATTGACGTTCTCACATAGTGCCTCCCCATCCTTATACAGGGAATGGAAGCCACCTTGCTTACGGATTACCGAAATGAACTCATACCGGTGACCATTGTAATGCTGTACAATGTGCTTCCCGCCACCCACTTGATAATGGGTTGGCTTAGCAGGCATACAGTTAAGCTCTCGCAGTAGAGAGCTTTTACCTGACCCGTTGTGACCAATGATAAGTTGTATGGCGTCCTGAGCATTCAGTGTAATGGATGCAATGCCGCGGTTGGCTAATACCGTCAACCCCTTAATCTCAGCCCGTTCTATCATTCCCATTGTCTCCAGTAAACGCCTGTCCTATATGAATACTCACGGCAATAAAGAACTACTACCCCCTCCCTGTGGGAGGGGGCGTAGTCGTTTATCATGCTGCAATAATAAGGCTTGCAACCAAAGGTACAAAGCTGATAACAGGTGTTACAACATATTGCACCACTGCCAGTGCCCGTCGCTCTACTGCGCGTACCTCCTCGTGGGATATAAACGCGTTGCGGTGGATAGAGCGATAGCAGTTGGGTCGACTCAGGGGCTGAATTCCATGCATACGGTATGCGATCCAGATAACATCTGGATGGTTCTGCTTAAGCCAACGTCGACAAGCCAAAGCAGCGAGGGCGCTGATGATACAGCCCATGGCCACGATGACAATGTCCATCCCTACCTCCTGCGATATACCAACAATAACGGCATATCATTCGGTTAGGTAAATTTTTACATTACCACTCCATCCAGGAGTTCGCGACTTCGATCTTTGTCCATCCAATGTCCGTCATGACACGGGTGACGTGCTCATCAGACTCCATGCCGGCCGCCAGGTTATGCTGGGCGGCCATTTGAAGGATCTCCGGGGTGATGATCAATTCTTCATCACGCACGTATCCCTCCAGCGTAGGGGTATGGTACTTGGTGGCTAGGGGAATGCCTGGTTCATTGACGTGGTCCCAGGTAATGATGGAGCGAATGTGTTTCTCCAACCGTCCTTTACCCGGCACGTCATCTGCCATACTGCGAATGGAGAACGCCACGTTTTCTTCAGTGTTCAACAAGGCGTTTTCCAAGGGCGTGCCGTAGGGACCCGATCCCTTCACCCACGCCATTGCCAGCACAATAGGGCGACCACGGTCATCCGTTGCCTCAACCAACTCAACGTCACGGAAGTGATGGCTGACCTGACTGGGTTCGATACGGCAGACGCGTTGAATGTAGTCCACAATGCTCTGATTCGGGAGGGGGTATGGATGGTTGTATTCCCCACGCAGTACGTTCTTATCCAGCATCTGACGTACTGAACCACCGGGCTCGAACATCGCTTTAACTGCCGGCAGCAGGGGGTAAAAACGTTTGGATTCATTGTACATGTTAAAGCCACCCACACAAATGTGGTGGTAGCCTTTGTCATCGGTTTTCAGGCGCTTGGCTCGGTCACGCGCTTGAATGATGTTACAGGAGTAACGTATACTCTTAGCCATAATGCTGTCCTCACGCCAAGATCAGTGACTCCACCCGCTCTAGTTTCTCAGTGGGGTTAACCAGTGCTGAGTTCAACCCCTCGTTAAGGTACGCCCCCATGAGGCGTGCTGTGGTGTTGGTGGCACCGAAAGCAATGGAGCGGAGTGGAATCATGTCCGGCTTATACGTGTTGAGATCGCGCTGTTGTTTTAGCTGCATGCGGTAGTAAAGCGTGCGGTCCTTGGGCTGACGGGCGCGGGCCGCCACCATCATCTCTACAATGGCACGGTCTGCCTTCAGGTTGACCCCTGCGTGGCTGGTCATGCTGTCAAAGAGGTTCACGGTGTCGGAGGCCACTGCCTTATCCGTATCACACAGGTAATCGACGTACCAGGGGGTCTTACCCCGGGCCATGATGTAGTCGTAGATGTTGAAGACCAGTGGACCGTCTACCAGCAACTCCAGGTCAGGTATTACCGTATCCCCAGGACCATAGGTCAGCTCCAAATACTCTACATCCTCAACCTTCACCACGTTCACGGTGGCTGCCCCGAAGTTGATCGTCGCCGCGACCGTGCTAACTGCGTAGTATTGATCATCCACAACCAGCGCATAGATGGCGACCACCCGTACATTCGTTTCAAAGGACCCCAGTTTGCCGTTGGTAAAGTCCTTCGGGAAGTAGACCTTACACCCAGTTTGGGTGATGAGTCGATTATCCTTTTCAATCAATGTTTCGTGGACCCGCTTGGGGTCCCGTATCAGGCGGTCGACATTCATTACTGTGCTACCTTCTGCATTTGACTCGCCAGCCATTTACCCAGGATACGAGTAGCGGCAAGGGTGGCGGCTGTCGTGGGTTTGAGGTTTTCATTGTCACACATCAGTTGACGCATCACCACGATGAACATCTCACTGTCATGGCGATCGCCATCTGCCACCATGCACACCAGGCGCAGGATGTAAAGGTCCAAGTCATCGCGATCCGTATATGGGCGCTCGGTCATGCGGTCATTGATGCGTTTGATCATGGCCAAACGCTCACCCTCGTTATCAGCGATGAGGGCATTGGCCTGGCGCACCAGATTCGCGCGGATAAGCTGGGTCGTAGCCTGGTTCGCTTCAACACGCCCCTGAGCCATCTGGGTATTCCGCTGGCGCTCATACTGTTTAACCAGTCGCTCCAGTCCACCCTCAGCCCAAAGCTCACTGCCGTTACCGGAATCTGCAACCGTCGTTACGTTACGGGCACTCAGGTACCCCAACAGTGCTTCAGGTGAGCCGTTGGCATCCGCCAGCCATTGACGGTAAACCGGTCCAAATACCCGCACAGGTGCATGGGGTTCTTCGCGGGTAATGGCCGCCGCTAAAATACGACGGTTCTTGATGTAGGTGTGGATTTCTTCAATCTGGTAATAGAGACGGTTACCAAAGTAGTTGAGCGCCGTTGCAATTTCACGGGTCAACTCAGGTGTCATATCCACTGCACCGTGGCGTCCAGTGTTCACACCCAGTACGAACAGATATGCGCAGAGGGGGCGATGGTCGATCAGCGGCGACCAGCCGATCGAAGTAAAGTTGATGGTATCGGAAAGCAAGTAGCCGTTAACATCTTCTACCAGCCGCTGAAGCAGTGTGCTATCGTCCTCAACCATCGAGAGCAGACCCTCGAGGTCTTGATCCATGGCATCGTTACCGGCCTTCAGAATTGCCAGCATACGCTCAGAGGTCATGTCCCGCATCAACATTTGAGCCGTTGCTGTTGACAGCGGCTTATCCGTTGATGTTTTTTGACGGTGACGTGAAAGCAGAGATTCCAGGAAAGGGCTGGCGTAGACGTTTGAGACATCCACAATGCGGATCTCACGGTCATACGCGCGGCCAGACAGGATCTCAGCGCGGCGCTCTTCGACACGCTCGGTCAATTCACGGACAATAGGTGTCACCACGTTACGGGCATTGTTGATGGTGGCACTCAGGTTGTTGGAGACGAAGCGGGCAATGGCGCCCAACTCTACCCCATGACGCTCAATGCCAGACAGGTCGGCGGCCATGGAACTGCGGCGAATGCGATCCTGCAGGTCGTTGAGTTCAACAGACTCCATGCCCTTACAGTTAATGGCCAGGGTGCCGTTCAGCACATCCAGTGGGGTCCCGGGCTTAGCGGTGATAAAGGTTTCTTGGCTGTTAGCCCGAACCATGCCCACCAAATGCTGGAAAATAGATTCACGGATCATGCGGACGGTCCTCCCTGATTCTCAAGCTCATTCATGATGACGGTTGCCAGGTAGGCTTCCAGGTCAACGTCCGATACATTGGCCAGCTCCTGACCAATCATGTTGGTGAGGGCGGTTGTCCCGATGGCCATGGCATTGGCCAGTGTGCCCATTGTCTGGGCGGGGGCGGCAGCCTTGTCGGTTGCCGTCACTGCGATTATGTTCATGTTCACTCCAAAATACTTGCGCAAGTATACGGTGGCGGGTGCGGATTCCCACTACAGGATCCGCACTGCTAGCGGTTATTGCTGACCGATGGTGTTGTCCAGATGCAGACTCAAGAGCAGGGCACGCAGGGTTTTCACAGCCACCGGCTTATCGTTTTGATTCGCCAAGGCAGCCAGCGTGTACTCGCCTGTTGCACGTAACTGCTCATGCATGTCCTTAAAGGCTGTCTTATCACCACCGCGCACCTTGATCATTTCAACCAGGCCCTTCTCGATGCCCTTGGATTCCAGCACCAGCAACTCAGGTAACGATATACGTCCCCCTTTAGAGACACTGGTAACCTGGCCGGATAGTTGATCTACCACCCGGTCGTTCTCAGGCAAGGATTGCTTTTTCACCAAGTGCTGATTCTGACGGCGACACGCCAGGTGAATCACCAGGAACTTGATGGGGGTGGGATTCGCCTCACCGGTCATAGGGTCGGTCAGCACCAGGTTATGAAAGAACTCAATCCCCATGGCTTGACCTACCTTAATATTGCGGGCCGTGTCCAAGACCATCTTTGTACCGGACGGCACGATCATGGAGATGTATTCACGGCCTGATGCCAGTCGATCCATCCATGCGCCGTAGGTCGCAGACGACATGGTTTTAAAGGCCTGCTCATAGAGCTTAGCGTTTTCCTGCCCACCTTCAATGTCCGAGACTACCTTTTGGATCATCTTCAAGACCGTCGCCTTAGCGGTGCGACTACGATGCGCCTCCACCACCTTACGGGTAAAATACACCAGTACGGTATTGGCCGTACCAATGATCTCACAGTTAGGCACGATACGGTTCGCCACCGACTTATAGGCGAAGAGTGCATCAATTGGCTCACCTGACAAGGTTTCATTACGACCTTCCATCACCCGACCTGGGATGGACTTCAAGGCATTGTCAAAAACAACCTTATCCCCCACGCCAGCTTCAATCTCCGCATCCATGTAGAAGGTGACGGCAATGGTGTTTTCAATTACCTTCTCCCCGTTCACAAAGGCCGGGCTTGTGATCGAGCCATCGGTAGGCAGATCCTTGTTCAAGGCTTTAGCCCGTGCTTTGCGCTGACTGCGATCCCACCGCACCAGCTTCTGCAAGGACTCATGCATTTCATCCATGTCGCCCATGTAGACTACATCAATGCGTGTGAGCTTACCCTTGAACTTAGCACGGGGAGTTTGGTTAGCAATGCTGGACAAGTCCGACAACGCACTGTCACCTTCACTTAACCCTGCCGTTTCTTTCTCCTCGATGGTGCAGAGCACCGTATCCATTTCAACCTCGGTGCCGGGGTTAACCACGTTACTGATGGCCTGATCAAAGGACAACAATACTGTCTTCTTCTTCGAGATGGGAGTCGCCAGTCGCCCTGAAAGATCCGGTGAGATCGCAGAAGAGTCTTCCAAGGTGTCAGTGGTTTCCATAAAGGCCGTGTATGCCATGGTCCCACCACGCATGGAGACACCGCCAGGGTTTAGGATGTCCCGCTGGAAGTAAGCCTCATTCCAACACAAGGCATCCCCCTCATTAAAGGTGTCGCCCACCTCCAGATCGGTTATGATGCGATGGGGTATCACAGCCCCTGCCGCAACCCCATGCTCAATCCCGAGCGGATACCCCACCACAGAGTCGTCTGCATACTTAACTTGAATGTGGCGGTCACTGACCTCCGTCACCGACCCGCCCTGTTTCGCATCGACCGCAAATCGATCACTGCAGCGACGGTAGATGACCATCTCATAGCCAGTACGCACTGGCGTCAATGTACCGCCTTTGGCCGAGACCATCGAGGACTGCTGAACACTGGACATGTTCCTTACTGTCCACTGTAGACGCTACTCTACAGCCGGTGCGCAAAGGCACCCGCCCCGTCTTTCGAGCGACCCGTGGGGGTCTCGGGGAACAGACTATATCTTCGCCCCCTTAAATATGAGGACGGACACCGTTTGGGGCGGCCAATCGCTTGCCGCTCTACACCGAAGCAACTCGGTTAGCCGTTGAGCACATCCCTTAGCTTACGCCTTAGGGACTTCGCTGCGTCGGTTGCCCAATTCGTAAGCGTTTTTACCCTGCCCCTCGCTTCCATTACTGGGAGGGGTATTACCGTCTGTTTCCAGCGGCAAGTGGTAGCTTACGACTCTAAGGGGGTTCCCGCAATTAGATGTCGTTCCCATAACCTTCTGATTATGGGGCACTTGTTAAAATGCGCTTAGGGTCTACGTGAGTCGAGCCGGGATTCATAAGGGAGGTTGTGGACAGTGCGTTGCCAGGTCCGTCCTTTTCAAAATCGAATCGGTCGGTCACGCCCCTCAGGTTTTTGAATTTTGCACCTGGAGTCATGTAGGTGCGAATGGCCACCTTAGCCGAGTCGGGAGTTGATTCCGAGACTAACCCCATATCGTTCGGGTGGTAGAGACGTGTACGCTGAACCATGGTTTGCGGTGAGCGTCCACCCTGCCCCACATAGGTCAAGGCCTCGATTTCCTTCAAGTTATGGATTGGGTTGGATTCCTCCACTAGCTGCATGGCGGGGTCGGCAATAATGTCACCCAGTACCGCATCCGGCGGCAGCGAGATCTTACCCCGTCCATTGGGTGCAGCGCGCTGTTCACGCACGGCATCTACCAAACGGCTGTAGATAAAGCCAGAGAATCGCTCATACCCCTTGACGCGCATCTGGGACGTGTCGATTTCATCCGTGTAGTCATCCGTAACCAATAGCTCGGCACTGCGCAGCAGGAGCTCTTCCCAGTCCGTTGGCTCGTCCATCTCCTTAAGTAAGTCAAGGGTAATGGGGTCAATGAACATATCCCGTGCCAAATCCAACTCACGCAAGATGTGACGCCCCATGCCCATCTCGGACAAGACCAAACCATAGACGCCTTTGGTGTTGAACTCCTCAGCCGAGAACTGTGGGGTCGTGCGTTTAGCAGCCAACAGCCCGGCAATCACAATTGCACCCGCACGATGTCGGAGGTCAACCACCAGTGACTCATCTTCAAATCGAATGCGCGTCTCATATGGCTGAAGGTTTAGTCCTTTACCCTTATCCACCCACCGATGGTGGACACCTAAGTCCTTCAATGTTTGACTCAGTCCACGGTAATAACACATAACGATGCCCAGTGGCACCGCCTTCCCATATACCCCCAACTCGGCATACTCAACCGGCCCCTCGCCCCACTCAGGATCCACCACATTGGGCAAAGTATCCAGCGTGTCCTGAACACTGCCCTGGGCATCCACGGTATAGAGTGTTCCATCCATGTCCATGGCCAGAATCAATGGGGAATTCTTCACCTTACCACAGGCTGTCAGTTCCTGTTCTTCCAGGGTTCGGATAAGGTTCTCGCCGAATTCTTTTTCGCGGTTCAAGTAATTAAAGTTAAAGCTGTAACGCGGTGTCTCAAATCGAACAATGTCACTGGCCACCGCAGTATACGCACGCGGTAAGACTGCCTTAGGCAGCGGGCTGGTTGTAAAGGTGATCTTGGTAACGGAGTCCACATCGGCATCTGTCGCGGCACGGGACAGTTTGGAGACAATCCATCGACCATAGTTGTTAACGGCCTTCGCACTGCGCTCCACGAAGAATTTACCGAAATAACTGGTTAGGGCAACCTTAGAAGGCGCTACCTTACGAACGGGCACGTCTCCACGCTGAGAGTCGAGACGATAGGCGACACCTGCATTTCTGAGCTCACCTTCGGCATTCACCTTAGGCAGTCGAATGTTAAGGGTAGAGGGTTGGCCATTCACGGGCACCAGCTCAACGGTATAGGTACGGTAGTCATTCAGTGCATCTTGACCGTCTTCGACCTTGACATTCTTGATCATTGCCCCGGCATTCTGAACAGAGACGACCGTTCTCAGTATATCGGCTTCCATAACCTTCGTGATGTATTCACTGTGGAAGGCATTGACCGAGACATCCAACAGTGATTTATCCAACACCGAGGGATTATCCTTCAAGCGCCGCGTATTGGCATCGATTTCCAGTCGCTGAGGCTCTATGTTAATGGCGTCCGCGAGTGTCCCCTCACCCACCGGATTAGGCAGTGCAGTGTAACGCTTAGCCAACGTCTCAATTCGGTTGACCTCAGCGCGAGAGAGGCGTCCGGACTCAATCAGGGGGTCAATCTGCCGACGGATGTTCTTTATGCCCATGGTTTCGTCAGGGGCATCCTCGACGTCTTCACCCACAACCTCTGCCTCCAACGTTTCAGTCGGAGCAACGGTACGGGTTTCGATCAAACGCGTCCATGCGCGGTAGAGACCCTTTTGAAGTACATCGGAGGATTTCTCGCGCCATTCACGTAACTGTCCGACCGTAACCATGAAGCCCTGGGATCCCAGCGTGAAGGCCAACACAACGCTATCGGGCAGTGTCCACAGTTCATGGGCTTCATCTTCGATAGCACGGTAGATCCACAACAGGTTCAACTTACGGAAACTATCCCACGCCTTTACACGGGACTGTTCAACGGGCCAAGCATCCGAGCGAAAGCGAAGTATCTCGGGGAGGGACTCCGGCATCGGACAGGGTATGAATTGAGGTACCTCGACATCGGGCTCTACAAGCCCTGTCACCTGTTTAATGCCTGACATCAGCGCACTCAGGTAGTTAAGGTGCATGTCGGCCGTCAATCGGCGGGAGGTTGGATACTTCACCATCTGGGGCAAGAGACTGTAGTCCATTACAGTAAAGCTGTCCCGATATCCCACCGCACGGGCCAAGTCACGCGCGCGGTGAATGTGACGCGGGGCCTGTTTGAAGTAGGCGGTGATCGCAGCCGTTACAGGTACAGAGACAGACTTTGGATTACCGGCTTTACCCGTGTGCTCTGTAACATGGTAGACGCGGATGGGTTTTTCACGGCCGGTGATGAGGCTGTAACTTGCCGGGATACCCGTGACGTGCGGGCTGTCAGCTTGATAATGCAGTACCGCATGGTGGGGGTAGATAACGTCTGCCCACCGCACGATCTCACCCTGGACGAATTGATCCAATGTCCGGGGTAAGTATTTGTACATGAAGTCAGTATATCGCATCAGGGATGCTCCTTAAACCCAGTGAAGTTTGCCAATAGCCAGTCGCCGGTATCGGTTGAATACGAGTTCTGCAACCCACCGTCCACCGAGAAGTAGTGCTCTAAACTGTTCATCTTATCATCCACTTCCTGGACTGCTTCCTTTGAGAACACGAAGTTGGAGGGGGATCGGTCCCCATCGAAGTCAGCCCCTAGACCTCGCAGACTGTGCACCGAGGGTGAGGCAGTCATAAAGCTTGCCGGTTTACGGTCGGTGGCCGGGAACTCAGGGGCAACGAGGCCAGTCTCATCCACCTGCCACTCATCATTTAATGGCTTAGCGTTATAGGCAAAGGTCGTGGACTTTAGATAGGGGACTGAGGGGTAGTTCGATTCAATCCCGGTGATGGGGTAACGCGCCACATAGGCACGAATGCGATGAATTTCAGACTGGACGGTTAAGTAGAAGTACTCCATCCACGTCATGGGGTGAACGTGCTTGGGGTCGCGATCCGCAGGCAACTCACCGATGTCGTTCATCAGGCGGTACTCGCTGCCGTTGCAGTAGACTAACTTCGCATAGTACCCATCAATCATGACCGGTTGATGGTGACGCGTGCGGTCCTCGAAGAGGTTAACTAATCCAGCACGGCCTTTCTCGGTTCCCCAGGCATCGCGGGCTGTCTTCGACACTGAGACCAACCGCGGTTTAAGGGTCTTGGGATTGATCAAGGAGACCTCGCCTTTGATGTTTTTTATCACGTCCCCCAGAATACCGTTGACCATTGTCCATTCAACGAACAGTGGCTCCGCACCCTTCAACGTCTGCAGTACCCCAAAGATGGTGGTATTTACATCAAAGGACCTTGGGCCCTTAAGGTCATCCGACCCGGGATCCATAGCCGAGATAACGTTCGCTGTACCGTAGGCAACGGTGCGGGAGCCCACACGGGATTGCAGGAACCCCCGCTTGCCCCCCAACATGCCCATGATGTTGGCCCATATTTCCTGAATGTTGCGCTGTATGGTCCAGCGCACCGCGTCCAATTGGGGATCGTTCTTGAAGGCTTGTGCCTCGGAGATGGTGTTCGACGCAATCAGTACCTTGCGGTAGAGTTTGTTGATGTCCTCTTCCTTAGGGCGACCGTCTTCAACACGCACGTCCCTTAAACCTGCCGGCATTACTAACAGCCAGTTCAGCAACATGCGATCCCGGTAGCGGTTGATCAGATCAATGCGCAGGTCACGCCGGTAGGAACGAGTGGCTTTAAATTCAATCTCATTCACATGTTTCATGAAGAATGCATAGCCGGTGTGGCCATCCAGCACATCTGAACGTTTGAAGTCCTTTGCCGTGGCATCCCAAACCGCATATTCCTTACCCTGCATAATGTCTTTATAGAGACCCTTCAACCGGGTCAGTTCTTCAAAGGCATTGGGATGCAGAACTTGAGTGCGCAGGTTAATGAAACCGTGGCGTTCATTACGTAAATCCGTCCCAGGCTGACCAAAGATTTCATTACTGTACAGACCTTGAGAGTGAAATTCCCCACTGGTGGAGTCAAAGATATCCAGTGCACGGACCGGTAACAAACCGGCAATGCGGGAGAGTTTGTTGTCCAGGTACTCGATATTAAAGGGTAAGCGTTCAGGCTTCATAATGGGCACTACCTATTGTTGAATGCCAATGGCGGTAAATCATCTGAACCGGGCCAGGCCCGCTATGATATTTGGAGGATCTGAGATGGCCGATCTTGACGACGATCTGGATTTTGATTTTGATACGGACATGGATGACCTGGACATCGATCCCTTTTCACCGAACAATGAAGAGGTGCAGGACGACCGATCGCCAATCACCCGTGTAGGGGCCAGTGCCCTGAAGTCGGTGTTGACCGAGTCCACAGCCCGTACGGTTGCAAAGTCCCTACGTGACCATGCCCTGCCGGAGGGTTATCGACAGGCGGCATACGCGGCAGATGATGCTATCGGCGCAGCCAAGGAGCTATATGATTCTGCGGCCAAGGAGTTAGAGCCGGCCAAGAAGTCCGTTCAGAAGCTGATCCGTGAGAATGAGTCGCGCATTGACAGCGCCCTGCCGGAGTGGTTGGCCAAACGGGTTAAGGGCATGGGCGGTCGCGCGGACGAAGAGCGCGACTACATCGATCCGCAAGAGGCTGAAATACAGGCCTCGCTGGGCGGCATCTTTGACCAGTATAAGCAAGCCCAACAGCAGACAGTTGAGACAACCGCCATTGAAGCCCAACGGGAAGAGGGTGAGTCCCTTAAGCGTGAGGCACAACATAAAGAGCAGGTTGGACTGCAGTCCGGCATCGAGGCGGGCGTCAGTCGCTTGGTGGGCTACCAAGATACCGTGCTGGTTGATTACCAGCGCAAGAACCTTGAACTGCAACACCGTCAGTTCTTCGCACTGCGGGACATGCTGGTGCTGGCTCGTGCCGGGTGGACTGACCAGAAGACCTTACTGGAGGCCATCAATAAGAACGTAGGCTTGCCTGATATTGTCAAGCTGCGTGTTAATGAAAACTACGGTCAGATGGTTGAAAACCAGATCCTGGGCGACATGCAGGGTTCCATCCATGACTACGGCATGAACCTCACTAAGGGCATCCGTAAGAACATCATGGATAAGGTTAAGGGCAAAGCCCAGGCCTTGAACGATGGGGTCACTGGCCTTGTCGATATGGTGGGGATGATCTCCGGCTCCGGCATGGAGGAGATGGGCCTGTCTAAGGAAGATCTGGTTGGTCAAATGCTGGCGGATGCGGGCGTTGGTAAACTGGGTCAATGGGGCGGTAAGAAGCTCGGTACCTTCCTGGACAAACATGAGCGCGTGGCTGAAGGCTCTGAGCGCCTCATGTATTACAGTAAAAACTTCCCTGACTTGGTTAACGAGTGGGCGAAGTCAGGTGCAACCTTTGGTGACAATGCGTTCACGGATTGGATTCAGAACGCCATTAAGGAAGTCATCCCAACCTTCTCAGAAGACTTTGGCATTACCGCTGACCTTCAGACTAATGCACTAGACGCCATGCAGTTTGACCGCCTCACACACCGCTCCATAGTGGAGGTGATCCCGGGGTATCTGTCCCGCATCTTACAGCAGGTCACAGCCTTCAATACCGGTGAAATGGGGGAACGCACGGTTTACGATGTGGGCTCTGAGCAGTTCATGTCCACAGGTGAGCAGGACCGTAAATTCATTAAGCGCTTGGCTGATAAAGATACGGTTGATGATAAACGCAAGCGTGTCGGCGGAATGATAGACTCTATTGCCGGTAGCGATACACTCTCCCCAGCTGCCCGTAAGGCACTAGAGGAACAAATTCTTACAGACCGGGCCCGAGGCCACACCGCCTTTGCACCGGATCGTTATAAACAGACGAGCTGGTGGGATAACGAAGACGCAGCTGAAGAACTCTCCTCTTTCTTCCATGAGGCTAATATTAGCTGGAAGGACATGAACCGTCTCTCCGGTGAAATGGGTCGAGTGGGTGACTCTAACCGCGATATCCGTCAATTGATTCATGACGCCAATAAAGTCGGGGATGTGGACGTCCTGCGTCGACTGGGCCTGTTGCAATCCGACAATACTGTCGACTATGGCCGAGTTGAAGCCATTAACCGCGAGGGCCAAACCCTCTATGATGATCAGCCCACACCGCCAAAACCCATCCTGCGTGAAACCACCTCACCAGGCCGCAAGCTTTGGAATGATGCGGTGGGTAAAACGGATCTGCCGCCTATCGGCGATGTGTCCGCGCAAGTCCCCACCACCTATGAAGTCAACTTGGACATGGAGGGTCTATCAACGTTATTGGAGACTCACCGTGCCCAGCAACGGGCTGAATGGGAAACCCTGTTCCAGACCGACGGTGACGGTGTGCAACGGTTGCCGGTAATGGTAAATCCGACCGACGGCGCTGTCGATGGACCAGATATAGACGCCAGTCAGACGATAGTCGATACGATTAATGAAAACTCTGCCACGACCCATTTATTGCTTCAGGGTATCTCCGAGGCCATATTGAACGGTAGTGAGGGCAGCGGTGGTTTGAATCTCTCGGCAGGGGGTCTGTTGGGAAGCCTGCGTTCTGGCGCCGGCAAGCTGAAAGACATGCTGGGTGCCTACTACGGTGGGTTGGGTCGGATCGGCAAGGCAACGTTGAAGACGGCAGGTAGCGTGGGATCACGAGCGTTAGGCAGCGCCCGTCGCATGACATCAAAGGACGTCTATGTAAAGGGTCGGGAATTCCCTGCACTGCGCGCTGATCTAATGCGTCAGGGTTTCTACTATGACGCTGTCAGTGAAGCACCCATCAAGACGTTGGATGATGCCCTCAAGGCCGAGGGTGACATCATGGACCGCAACGGCAACGTCGCCCTGTCAGTGGCTGATCGGGAGCTTGGCATCGAAGACCGCTTCGGGTTTGACTTAGGTGGGATCGTCGATACCGTCACCAGTCCGTTTAAAGCCGCCTGGGGTTGGCAGATGAACATCCTGAACGCCGCGGCCTCCATACCGGGTAAGGTATCCGGTGCAGTGCGGGATAAACTCCAGTCTGTCCGAGATGTCTACGTGAAGGGGGAATCGAAACCCCGTTTAAAGGCTGCCATATTGAAGAACGGTGGCTACTTCTCGGCTATGACCGGTGAGCCCATTTACTCACTGGATGAGATCAATGGCGACATTGTCGACATGTATGGGAACCTAGTGCTCTCGATGAGTGATATGCAGAACGGCCTTGTCGACCGTTTCGGCATTGACATGGACGTTAAGGGCATTGTGGGATTGATTGGCGATACGGCCACCCGGGCTGTTAAAGGCGGCTTCGGGTTGTTAAAGCAGGGATACAAAACAACCTTCGGTCTGGCAGGCAAGGGACTCAGCAAGGCGAAGGACCTCACCGGATCGGCGGTAGATTGGTTGCGCGGTAAGCGCAATCAGGCACAGGACCTTTACAGTGATATCTCCGGTCAAGCCATGGATGAGTTGGAGAAGGTACAATCCTACATGCAGGAGCAGGGGTGGACCTGGGGTGAACTCTCGCAGATGTCAGTGGATGACTTGAAGGAACTCATGCCTGATATCAACTGGGATGAGCTCAAGATAACCGGTGGTGATCAGCTGCGGAGTATGATGGGGCGCGTGGCACCGCTGATGCAGTCAATGGGCCGGGGCCTTTCATCGCTCTCCATGCCTGATATGTCAGGTATAGCGACAGGTCTGACCTCCAACAGTCGTGTAATGGAAGAGCAGCTAGCGGTACAGCGAGCCATCTACGAGCACCTTACGGGGAATGCATGGACATCCCCTGTGGTGGATGAGACGCCTGCGCCTGGACAGCTGCTGGATGCCAGCGGTCGACCCATCGTCGATGAGCGCGATATCACTCGGGCACAATCAACGCTGGGGGATGGGTGGAATACCTTAAGGGATAAAACCTCCACTGCTGCTGACCGGCTGCAGTCAGCCACCGAGGAAGTCATCGGTGACCTGGATGCTAAAACCGCTGACTCCCGTGAAGCCATCATGGCACGCATTGAGGCCGCACGTGCACGGATGGAGGCCCTGAAAACGGAGGCCAGTGAACAGGCGACGGAGACTCTAGGTGAGGTACAGGGACGTGTTGATCGCGCACGTGAGTTACTGAATGAGCAGTTAGAGAAGCGCTCCGGTTGGGGAGACAAGGTCAAGAAAGGGGCGCTGGTGGCCGGTGGACTAGCCGCAGCGACTGCCGTCGGGGGCCCTGCTGTCCCTGCGTTGGCTGCCGGCTATGGACTGTACAGAGGAGGGAGGTGGCTTAAGGATACGATCCCTAAACTGATGGAGCGGCCTGAGATCAAGGAGGGCACTCTGCGGCACCGCCTATATACGTGGGGTAAGCGTATGTCGGGGCAGGAAGAACCCGATGAACTCGCGACATTGCACGGAACAGCGGGGGATCGTTACACACCCGGTGACGAAGGTGAGGAAGATGAGGGGCCACTCGGGGATGAAATCGAAACCGGTGATGATGTAGCCAGTGACGTATCCGTTAAAGGTTACATGTCAGCCCAGCTGCACACGCTTCGAAAGCTATTGCCGGAGAAGGTACGTGGAGATACTGACGGGGATGGTCACCGTGACGGATCATGGCAGGAATACTTCAACAAGGATGACGATTCTGGGAACACGGGGCCGATAAGCGTTAAGGTGGAGAAAGATGAGGAGGAAGAGGAGGGCTGGCTCGGTAAATTACTCAGTGGAGTAGGCGGTATCCTCATGGGTGGCTTAAGTACCCTGAAGGATATAATTTGGGGTGCCTTGATGGCGAAGTTCGGCAAGGATGCCCTGTCAACTGGGGCGGATGTCCTGGGGGACGTGGGCGATGTAGCTGATGCGCCGGATCGAAAGGGTAAGCCCAAGCCAGGTAAGCCCAAGCCAGGTGGCCCCAAGAAAGGTCTGTTCCGACGCGGCATTGGGAAGCTAGCGGAGTGGGGCGGTCGCGGGTTGAAGGCGGCTAAGGGTCTGGCAGGTAGGGCCCTGTTATCAGGGAAAGGATTGGCGGTGCGTGGCGGGATGATGTTGGCGGGCACTAAGGCGGGTGCCGCCACGTTGGCGTTGGGGGCTAAAGCCGCAGGTGCGCTGGCAGCAGGTGCCGGTACAGTGGCCAGTGCCGCAGGTGCGGCGGCGGCAGCAATTGCGGCTGCGCCAGCAGCCCTCGTTATAGGGGCCGTGGTGGCCACAGCAGCCGTAGGCTATGGTGTTTATAAGGCATTCGATTACTTCGGCGGCCGTGCTGCGGCCGAGCCACTGGAAGGTCTGCGTTTCCTGCAGTACGGTGTTGAGTTGAATGATAAGTCCTTTATGTCGGAAATACGCGATATCGAGGATGAGGTCATGGACAACATCGACTGGCAAGGTAAGATCCCCGTCCTGACTGAGAAGCCCAAATACTTCTTGGAGGAATTTGGGGAGGACATGGGTGTTGATATGACGCGTGAAGACCATCAGCTGCAGTGGCTCACATGGTTCCAACGTCGTTTCGCCCCTGTGTTCCTCACGCACTTGTCTGTTGTCCATGCCTTGGACCCTGACGTCGATCTCTTGGACATTGATGATGAGTTGGATGATGAACTTAAAATCGAATTCATCAAACGTGTTCAGTTTGGTCAACGTGACATTGCCAATAAGAACTGGCCCTATGGCGTGACGGGCTCGCCGCACCCCGGTGAGTATCTGTTGTCCATGGAAGCTGAGGTGAAGGAATACTCTACACGCCTTATTGCCATGTTGGAAAAAGACGGTGACGCCGATGACTTTGACTGGATGCCACCGCCGGTTACAGCGGATGACAAGAAAGCCATGGCCGTGGAGCGCGAGAAGGAACTCGCCCGGATGCAGAATCAATCCAGAGGGTTCAACGACGTTAAGCAAGACCACGTTGTGGGAACGCCCATGGGCACGGCTAAACCAACGCCGTCCCTCCCCGGGGATCAGGAAACGCCCCCGGCGGAGAATGCAACCGCCCCGCAGTCTGGAGCCACGACAACTGTAACGCCCGCCAATAATAGCGGCAGTGCGGTGGACGGGGCTCAGGCCATAACGGGTGAAACAAATGCTGTATGGACCGAGATGAATGGACCGTTTATGGTGCCAACGGTTGGGCGACTGAGCTCACCTTATGGATATCGCCAGCATCCCAATGGCAGCGGTAAGAAATTCCACAACGGCATTGACATCGCGGCGCCGGCAGGGACGCCCGTTGTAGCGGCAGCGGATGGGGTAATCTACCGACACTATCGAAGCGACAGCTATGGTAACGTGGTCTATATCAAGCATCCGGACGGAACCGGCACCCGCTACGCTCACATGCGGAGCTTTGAACCGCATCAAGGCGTGGGGACGGCGGTTAAGAAAGGCCAGCGCATAGGCTACGTGGGTAACACCGGCCGTAGCTTCGGCAACCACCTTCACTTCGAACATCGGGCCAATTTGGATCAAGATGCACCGACCCTAGATCCAATGGCCTCGTTCAGCACGCCAGTGAAGAAGGAGGCAGATAAGATGGTGGCGGAGGCCGAGAGATCGGCCAAGGAAGAAGCCAAGCCTGATGACAATACGTTGGAGGGTTTTGACACCACCCGTAATGCAGTCGACCCTGCCTTGGTAGAAGACCGTAAGATGGGCGTCAAGCCGGCCGATACCACAGCCGCCATCGCAGCCGCTGAAGGCACGGCAGGGCTCCCACCTTCCATGCAACATGCGCTGGGTGCCAGTGCAAACACGGCCAGTGCAGCCGCTACACCCACGCCGTCCGTGGATCTGTCTAAGATGGATGCCGTGGTGGATACACAGGTCAAAGTGGGAACTGAAGCTGCGCGTCAGCGCCAACGACAGTTGGAACTGGCAGAGGAGCAAGCTGAACTCACACGCCAGCTACTGGCTGCCTATAACCAAGGCGGTCGTGAGCGGGCAGTGGAGTCGGCTAACCAGCGCGGTCAAGGGGAGTTCTTTAAGGGTGAAACCTCGTCTGGAGGGAGCAACCAACCTCCACGTGAGCGCCAACCTAAGGCTGTAAACGGGGTCGTTGACCTCGCGCATTAAACCCATCGGGAGGGCCCTCGCCCTCCCTTTACCTATTTTAAGGAGACCGCCTATGTCGATTCGCAGAGACTCGCAGTGGGTACGGCAATCATTCTTCATTCCTGACGTGCAGACTCAGGATGCGCCGCGATCAAAGGCCGAATACCGGGACCGACGCGGTCACAGTTTTAGCAGCGCCGAACTTAAGTTCACCGACACGACGTTAGGCGGAAACTTCGGCATGAACCCACGGCCTCAGTTTACACGGTGGGCCGATCCAAAGGAGCCCGGCTTGGCCTACCAATCTAAGGGCATGGGGGAGTTTTACTCAGAGGCAATCGACGACAATGCCCGCTTGGTTCATTTCCAGTTCGGCATTCCCGAATACAATGCCATGACCAACTTCTTCAGTACCTTTTATGACCGTTCACACGGCGCACTGGTTAACACCGGTGAAGCCAAGACCATCACGTTCATGGCTGGCTATGCTGCCGGGTGGATACTCACTGCCCCCTTACAAATCATTATCGGTTTTCAAAGCATGGTGGGGCGTGCAATCGATCGTGTTATGGCGGTTATTAATAACCGTCCCTATAGTAAGTTCTACTATCTGAAGCCCACGATGCCTCAGTACTGGTCGGCGGTATCGACCATGGTCAACAAGCTGGGTGTGTACATGGGCGTCATTGCAGCGCCCTCTGGGGAAGCCCTTGAGAGTGACATTGCGGCGAATAAGCCCAACCCTAAATACGCCGAAGAGATTACGAATAAGTCGATGATTGCAAATCTCCAACGGCACTTACCGGATATATACCGGGGAGACAGTGTCGTGGGGGTTGATATCTTTGCCATATCCCTACGTGCACAGCGGCTGGCTAACCAACATCATAAAAAGATGAAGGAAATCGGGAAGAATTCAGGTGGCAGCTATGCGGCGTATAAGCAGGCGCTATCAGAATACCTGACGCGCGGTAAGCTATCATTGCCGCCCTCGGCCTATTACAATATCCCGCACCAACTGGATACCTACTACAAGACCGGGCCGATTGGTCGAGGGGTAGGAGCGGATAAAATGACAACGTTGGAGTCGGATGCCGACGTTGTGGGTCTCGAACCCAACACCGACAAATATGCAGCAAATCAATATGCGAATCAACGCATGGAGTTGGCAAACGTCTACAGTGACGATGACGAAGGGTATCTGGCAGCGGCGTTAAATGACGGCGGTGCCTTTGTCAGTTTCTTTGTAGATTACGATAAGGAGGTCTCTGAGAGTTTCTCCAACTCAGCGAAAACCTCTGACATTGAAAGCAAGATGAATGCGATGTCAGCGGGTGGGCGCTCCATGCACTTTAACCTGATGGGTGGTAACGTCGGCGACGGTCCCATCGCAGACAGCATCGAAGGCTTTGTCAGTGGTGTCAAGAACCTGATTGGCGGTATGGCGGCCAGTGTGGGGATATCGGGGTTAGCGGCGCTGGGTGGTGCAGCCTACGTGGATATACCGGACTTCTGGGAGAATGCGTCAGCGGACATGCCGCGGGCCGACTACACCATTCGACTGAGCTCCCCCTATGGTAATAAGTTCGCTATTTACAACAACATCTACATCCCCCTCTGTATGTTGTTGGCGGGTGCGTTGCCGCGGTCAACCGGTAAGAACTCGTACTCCAGCCCCTTCCTTTGCAGTTTGCACGACACTGGGCGTAATATTGTGCGATTGGGCATAATTGAGTCTATCTCGATCACCCGTGGCACCAGCAATATTGGATGGTCGGTCGACGGTCTACCTACAGCTGTGGATGTGAACATCTCAATTAAAAATCTTGAGAAGATCATGCACATGCCGGTGACTGAACTGGCTGGTCCCGATGACATGCTGACCCTCTCCATGTTCGATGAAGATACGGCATTAACGGATTACTTGGCCGCGATCTCGGGACTGGGATTATATGACCGGTACTACTTCCTGAACCGTTTGGATATGATGTGGCGACTGCAGATGGCCGACTTCAACAGTTGGACATCGCCTGCCCATCACTCTTCCAACTTTGCAGGAACCGGCACCGGTCGTTTCCTCAGTGCTTTCTATCGCGGCACTGAGCGCATCGCTCAATAAACCCTAACCTAAGAGTGCCATGTATGCTTGCAAACATGTGCGAAACCCTGACGGCTCTTGCATCGGCTATTACCCTTGGGTTATTGGCCTTAGGCGAGATCCCCTTGCCCTTTTAATTTAAAAAGGCATAACACTCCCCCTCCCCCTATTAGGGGGAGGGGTGCAGTGTAGGGCTATGAAACTTGCATGTAAGGGTAACGCTCGGCCATCAATTGGACGCTATCCTTGGGCTCGGGGGCCCCTAGATTCGCGAGCCAAAGGCAGGTAGGACCAAGTGTTGGGTGATGTGACCACACCGTCAATAAGTCCTCCGACGCATAACGTAGCGTATGGAGATTTATAATGGCCTCATTGCCGCGAGTGTAGTAGAGCCAATTGGCATCAATACCGTTCAACTTACTCAGGAACTGCTCACCTTCCTCTACATACATGCGTTTCTTAACACCCTTAGGTTTACGATAGCCCTTTAACAACTCGATGATTAAGTAGCGCGACTCCATGGGAGTGATGCTGTATGTTAGGCCCTCTACCATACTCACCGTGGTGTCAATATTACCTTGAGTGGCGGCTTTCTTAGCCGAGCGCTCCCGTATGTAATCCCGTTGTATATCGGTAACGGGCAAAGAGGCAATCGTCTGTTCAAGGGCTTCGGGTGACTGATATCTAACTTGGTTAATGACCTCTCCACCTCGGATAAGTACCTTCAGATCCTCATCCTCAATCTCGGTGACCCGCTCCACACGCCCCGCCCTCACCGGCTGTACAATCTCCTCAATCAATTGAACCATCTCAGAATTTGACATGGCCTTGACATCGGAGTAGGGCATCACTTGACCGATGGCCTCAACTGCACCGTTAATATCGGGTAACGTGAGGTCACTGACGGTCTGTAGCAGTTCAGCGGCATCCACTGCGGGTGGTAGAAACCCCTCAATAACGTTCGCCAGTTGACCATCACTGAGCCCCAACCCTAGCAGCTCTTCTATCATGGGCGTTTCATCGGTTGACTTCATGGCGTCTTTCAAGGCCGCCATGCCCGCTGCAGCTGCTGCCGCCAGAGGAGTGGCCGGTGATGAGGACGTGGGTGCTGCAGACTCGCTAGCGCGTTTGACTTCTCCAGGTGCATAGACGTCTATCGCACGCAGCTTATCATCGGGCCCGGTATTGAATACCGTCTTCTTGAGTTCAACAGGCATGAGAGCCTCCTTGAGAACAAAAAAATAAGCCCCCGAAGGGGCTGTGTCCCATTAAAGGGACAGGGGTGTGGTCAGTCTTGAAACCCGCGGCGTATGAAGCGGGTTATACAGAGACGCTATAAGATCTGTACCCACCTCGATTAACTTAGCGTGTCCGACGTCCTCTGGCCACAGGGGATGATAGCGCTTAAAATATCGTGCAGGATTCGGCTCATCCAACCCGTGGTTACGATGCTCTCGTGTGTAGCAATACGTTTTACTGCCCGGGTGGCGAGTGAAGCTCTCTACTAAATAGCAGTCCCCACCCATCCCTCGCATGCGGGTGTAACAAACGCTATCTCCACCAGCATCAGCATTTCTTAGATGCTCGCGAATAGCTTCATCTGACGTATCTTTATTTATCAGGTAATGGATCATTTTCTTCTCCTAGGTAGAGTAATAAGGGTCAAGTTGTGTTGACCGAGGTGGGTTAATATAGCACTTACAATGGCGTTCCAATTGCCGCCAGCCGACCCTGCGCCCATTGGGGGGAACAGTATGTTCATGGGTCGCTTAGTGTCTTTAAGGTCCTCAGCTACAGCCTCCAATGCGAGGTTAAAGGCCGCTAGATCAAAGTGACGCTCCCAGTGGGGACCGTAGCGCCATTGGCCGTAGAGGTTGTAGACGTCAAAGACAACGTCACCGCGCTCAATGGTCGCCTTTGAGAACGTCCCCAGTTTAGACTTGCTGATGGGGGTGTTCTGATCGGCCGCCGCGGCTTCTGGCCAGGCCTCGGCGATACTACGGGCGACACCGGAGCCCATGCGGCGCTGGCAGTTACAGTTATGTAGGATAACATCATATCCGCCGAACTCGGCTTCGTCAACGATGTTACCCTGGATGGTTTTGATATCCATTATTCAGTTACTCCTATGAATAGCCACTCAGGCACATCGGGACGTTTAGGATGGGCAAGTCCCTCCGGCAGTTCAATCCAGCTATCGAAAAAGGTTGGCGTCATGCGGACGTTTGAACGTCCTGCCCACACAACGGTACGGCCGTTCCACGGACAGTCTTTAAACCCACCCAGGGTGTAGCGTCCGCCGATATAGGCCATGGCCCCAGGGCGCAGTTCATGTGTGACAATGTTGTGCGGTGGCCGTGGCGATACGTGGAGGGATTCCTGTGACTCCAACCAGTTCATGCCAATAACCTGCGCATTATCATCATCCGTATAGAAGTGGAGTTCCAGTCGGATCTTCTTGAACGTCTTAAGGCTGTTCAAGATCTTAATGCCCTCTGTCAACCGCGTCCAGGTCAACGTGCGGCCTGCCAGCGCCTTGATCAGGTTATTGCGGGCTGTCGAGACCTTGGACTTATCCATGATACGCTCTTGCTCAACGCACCACTGTTCAACCAATTTCTTGAACTGGTCAGGATCAACCCCCGGCTTGGCCAGGGGCGACATCTTCAGCTCCAACAGCACCTTACGCCAGAGGGTCGCCAAGAAGTTGTCCGTTTCCCGCATGGAGGACTTAGGGTCCTCGAGTATTGTTCTGAGTGGAGAACGCTTAGCCATGGCGCACCTCCCCGCCCTTACGGAGCATGACACAGACCATAACGGCATCCGCCAGCAAGTTGTTCAGATGTGGTATCAGACGAGCCTGTACCCGCGAGTCCAGCCCATCGTAACACTCACCGATAGCCCCCGCATCGCTGCGGACACGAGACCAACACTCCCGCCACGCAGCGTCGCGTGAGACGCCCCTCAGACTTTCCCGTGCGATGTGACTGTGGGCCCAATCCTCAATGAGAGTATCGCGGCGGTCGTCTGAAAGGTACGCAGCTGAGTGGGGCCAATGGCCGACGCCTTGAGCATAGGTGCGCAGGGCACCCCAACACTCAACCCACATACCCAAGTCATGGGTGTAGAGGGGAAGGGTGAGGGGCCGAGGGTCGGGTCGGGGTGGGAGATCCTCTGTGTAGTCTTTAAATGCCCGCAGACGATCGGGCATGGGCAGGTTGTGGTTCAGTATGGTTTCTTCCATACGCCACTTATGATACGCAGTGCGCTGCCTATCGCACCATTTCTTTATTACCCTTATCATGATCATTCTCCTAAAGAGTCAAGGGGTTTAGTTGAGTTTACTCATAATAGTAATATATGCACCAATATCCTGTGAATTGTTATTAGTGTAGTTAAGAGGATGTTACCATGGATGAGAACCACGATGACGCGGGACCTACCGTAGTCGCACCCGACAATATTGCCCCCTCCACCGTTATTGATTTCGTACAGCAACAACGCATCAATATGCTGACGGGACGTGAGCTGGATACCAAAGAATCCATTACAGTGCTGCGCGACTTGTCCCGCACGGCGATCGATCAATCCAAGAACGAAGTCTCCCGTGAAAACAATAAGGAGATTGCCGCCGCATTCGCAGCCGTCGCCGCCAGTCGTGCGGAGAATCCCTTCTTGGGTAAGCGTCCGGATGGACCGCCTATTGCCGATATACCAGATGTTGAGCCCTTACCGGGTGAGTTATCCAATGACCCATCAGACTTGGATTACAAGAACACCTACGCCGCAGGACGCAGCGAGTCTAAATCAGAGTGAGCCCCCACCCGCCTTACGGGGCGGGTGGGTCTTCTGCAGCTTCTTTCTCATCGGGGGTTTTTATAAGATCCTCCCGACGGATGAGGGAGAACAATTGGACCGGTAACAGCTCCAACTGGAAGTATGACTCAAAGGCGATGCGCAGAGCACTGGCCATCATTGCCGGGGTCATAGGCGGTGAGTCCTTAGCCAACATCAACGGCGCATACACCTGAGTTGCGGGCATGGTCTCAGGGTTGAGGGTCGCATGATTCGCATGGTACCAGGCGTCCAAATCATCCAGTATCACGGTGTCAAACGAGTACAGCATGGTTTGGCGATAGGCGTGCAGATCCAGGGATGCGAAGTTTACACTGTCGCAAAAATACTGGGTCATGAACACATCTCGCAGGGCCTCACGCTCTGCATCCGAAAGGCGATAGGGGTAATGGTTAATGGTCAACTCAACCGTACCCTCCATCCCCATCTTGGGGCCCTCGGCCCGGTAACGTATCGCTAAGTCAGCAATGGTCCTTGGAATATACGTCATAAAGGCGCTGGGCAATAGATCAGCATCTCGATTGGCCCAAACCTTAGGCCAGTCAATATGGTTAAGGGTGGCGTCGACCAGTGTAGGGTCCGCCCGATCGCGCGTATGCCATCGCCCCGACTCCAGTATAGGGCCAATGGCGTCTGGGGCCTGTTCCAGTAAAATCGCCAAGCGCGTATCCAACACGGCATCCAGAGACACTAGCACCCGGTGGTTAATTTTATTCATGCACTATGTCCCATGTTGACGTGATTAGCCGGGATCATCAAAACAGGCCCATTCGCATGGGGTAAGTCATGGTACTCAATGATAGGCGCTGCGTACTCCCGGAACACCTTCATAAGGGGACCCATTAACTGAATAGGGGGGAGTGGCTCAGCCTCAACCGCACGCAGTTGGTGGTTCCAATAATCGATCGCCCACTGCTGGATAATGGCCGAGGGGTAATGGCGTGAGAGTCTATTAATGGGTGCATTATGGAACGCTGTAGAGGCGTGGTCCAGAAACCGTTCAGCGGCCGCAGTGTCGACCGTGGTCATTAAGATGTAGTGCAGGGCTACGATGATGTTATCGGGCATAGAAGACGTCCTAGGGGGCCTTAGCCCCCTTACTTATGTTGATTTGGCCTTACTGGCCTTTTTAAGCCAGCTTGGCGTATACCGACCCGCCCCCATTTGCAGTATATCCATTGTTGTGAGGCGCGGCAATGATGCTTTTTCTTCGTCGGATTTAAACATCCAAAAATCACGGGTATTGAGCAAGTCGTTCCAACTATACCCTTGGTCCACAATCCGCTTGTAGAGCTCAGCGGGTGAGACGTGCACGTCCATATCCAGTCCGCGGTAGTAAATCTCCATCATGCGCATTTGGGCACCAATCTCGAGAGCACGGCGCAATTCAGGGTGGCTGTCCAGCTTCTCGCGCACGGTGGTGCGGGACAGTTTGATATCAGGGCAGAGGTCAAACACGTAGTTCTGATCATTGCCGCTGAAGCCCCATTTCTCTTCTTTCAGGAAATGGAAGTTGGTAAGGTCGGAGAGCAGTCCCTCAGCCTGTGAGACCACCAGCGATAGCCGTACACCGGAGGGGCCCGTTTTATTACGCGTCAGCTTGACGTGCACCACGTTCAAGTCAGAAGACTCTTTAACCTTATCCGAGTCCGTCTTGGGATAGCGTGCCGTTTTGTCACCTGGGTTGTAGAGAACCTTGGCATCGTAGATTTCCATCAGCATCCCGTTGACAAACCCAAACTTCTCAGGCACACCTTTCTTATGGGTGCCGGAGCGAGAATGTGTCAGGGTGGGGGCCTTCGGTGCATAAGGGTCCATCTCGATCTTCATGCCCACATGTGCGACCATCATGAAGATCGTGTTGGTCTGAGTGCCCAGGTTAGGGAGCTGGGTGATCATCTGTGTTTTAGCCGCACCGTCCTTCATGAACTGGGTGTTGGCTCCGGACTCACCCACCTTGTTCTTATCCACCAACTTATCCTGCACCGATGACACTTTAAATTCAGTGAGGGAGTCGTAGGCACTGACGACGGGACGCATAGAGGTAACCGCGGCACCATTCTCATCTACCATCGGGGTGGGCAACTCTAACTTCTTACGGTCCTTAGCACGCTGGAGCAACATGCCCTTGGTCATGTCGAAGTACTGATCGCCCAATACATCCGCACTCTGGGTAAAGTTAACCCGTGCGGCCAGGGCACATTCATGATTATCAAAGTCTAACGTCGCCAGCTCGGGATACATGCGCGCCGCACGCTGCAGGCGCTCGTACGTCATTGAGTTCTCGGTATCGTAGAAGAGGCCCTCAGCATTGTAGCGGGCCACCGGCGCGAAGAATAAACGGTTCAGGATTTCGGATTTAAAGGTGTTGCCGGGGCCTGCCACGGAGTTAGCATTCGTGGCATTGAGGCCGCCATTCAATATCCATCCCCCATCTTCACTGCGCACCCAGTGTCCAGTAACGATGTCGAGAATAGGCAATACATTATAGAGTGGCCGGATGCGGGGTGCTCGAGGCAGTGTCGCGAAGAGACTCATTACGGTCGATCCTTTTACAGTGAATGGGCTTGATTAGGGCAGTGTAACGGTGGGGAGTGATACCCACTCTTCGGTCGGCAACCCGCCATCGGCCTGCACCAGCCGTAGGCGTTGCAGGATCACGTCACTGCTACCGGCGTGGGTGGCAAGACGGTAATCCGTAGTCCACCCCACGTGCTCTGCATCGGATGCAGGAGGGTCCATTCGTGTTTCGGTTATAACGGCCTTGGGATATGACATGTCTGGTGCCTCTTCAGTAATGCTCGTAGTCAGGGATACCCAACGTACACGTAAGAACTCACGTGCATTGGGCACAGAATATGCGTGCAGCCTTTGCAGCTCCTTTACATCCTCGCCCACTAGCCGATAGTCTTCCGTTGGCATTGTGTTCATAGCGTAAATCCTATAGTTGCGGTCAGCGGCTATTTGCTTATAGCATAGCTAGCCCCGTTAAAAAATACCCCCTTGACCCTCTAACTAGGAAGGACATCAACATGTCGATATACATTGAGAAGGCGCTGGTCAACCACACGGGATTAAGTCCCTCTATGGAAGGTATCTCGGATTACATCGGCATGGTGCGCCGTGTCGCCAGTGCCTGGCAGTCTGAGGTTGCCGATCGCATCGCTGAAATCAAAGCTCCGCGGGTGCGTTTGAAAGTAAGCCGGAAGTTGAAGGTGAAGTTGGATTCAGTGCCCTTCAATGCTTGGGGTAAAATCCATGGCATCAAGCCCAAGGGATTGAATGACAATCTGTTGCCGTTCATCCTGCACTTAGAGCGTCAACTGGAGGCGGTGTCGGATGTTCACACGCGCCTCTACATCCCCCTCACTCGTTATATTCGATCTCAGATTGCAATGCCGGAAGAGCGGGATAAAATTTGGACCGATAAAAACCTGTCCCATGTGGATGTCAGTGAGCTCCAGCGTGACTTGAATTCCTTTTATGGTCGAGATGCCGGTAACAGTCGTGGGGATGAGCGTGCTGCGATCGAATCCTTTATCAGTGGCCCGCGTGAGTTTCACACCTGTGCAGATGCACTGATAGGGCTGGAGAAGAAGCTGGATGCGGTTGACTTCCGAGCCATCCAGAAGGCTGAGGGTGAACTACATGAAGTCATCGAGCTCTATGTGAAAACCTTACAATCAGGTGAGGCGCTGCCCAGTGAAAATGTGGGGAATATCAAGCGGTTTGAGTTGGCTATCTACAACACGGCCGTTGAAACTGAAATGTTAGCCGTCACCACTTATTTGATCAAGACCGCCCACAGCAGTTACATGGAAACGTGTGAGTTGCTGGAACGAGGACTGGAGGTTTAAATGGAGTCTCTAGAGACGGCGTGGACACGCTTTCAGCAAGCTGACGTCGCCTTGAGCACCGCATGTCACCTTGCTCAAACGGCCCTGGAGACTGCCCAAGGGGCTAATTCCCACGGCGTTAACCTTGAGGGCATTGGCAGTAAAGGTCGTGATCTCTGGATGCGGGTGCGGCTGCGTGTTGAAGAAACACGCGCGCGGTGGGGTGAGTGGGTCAGTGCACTGGTTGACCTCCATGCGAAACTGCGCGTCAAAACGCGTAAACTCTCCACAGTGGCGAACAACAAGCGGGGACGCTCACCGGCACTCACTGAGCTTAAGAGCATCCGCTATATGCGGCACATGGTGCGTGAAGGTATCCTCAATGCTACAATGGGGGATGAACTCAAAGAGCTCACAGCGGTGGTACCAAGCCCTAAGCGGGTGAGTAATCTGGCAGGCTATTTTAATGATCTGGAGCGCCAATTCAAAGCAGCCCAGGCCATTAATGAGGATGGTGTGGATGCGTTCCTGGCTGAGATTGCCGGTGAAATCAATAAGGTGAACGCGGCCGTATTCACGGAGCTCACCGGTCAAGCCAGTGCGGTACCGCCTGGGTCACGCGTGCAGTTTCGTCAATATGACAAGGTCTATCAATCACCCCTCTACCCGGGCGACTGGTCCATCTTTTACCTCTGTAAAAAGGATAAGGGCAACAGTGGCATAACGGTCAGTGAGGTAGTAGGCGCGCCATCAAAAGCCAAGGCCCCTACTCCAGAGAAAACCGCGGCGGCGCTCGCAGCTGATGAATGTCAAGTAATCCTGAAGGGCATTGAAGCAATATTGCCCTACTTCGAAGCAATTGACCGCAGTGTGACCGACATTACCCGTCAAGCCAAGTTCATTGACAAAACGGGCAATAAACTGATGCTCCATGCCATTGACTCCGAATGGTCAGATGGGCAACGTACCTCGATCTACACGTGGGTCAAACAGTCCCAGCGGATGATTGAGTTAACCTACAAGCCCTATCAGCTGGTAGGGAATCATTTGACCAAAACCCTACTGGGGGCGATTGACTATGTTGAACGTTCCCTGAATAACTTGAAGGAATAACCTGATGTTTGAATGGTATCGAAACTCCTTGATGATGTACAGCTACAGCAGTCTGATTGCCCTGCGCATCTTGCAAGGCCATCGACTCATTGCGATCTAAGCAGCATAGTCCATACGCCTCCCCTGAGGGGAGGCGTATGTATGCCGCTCTTTAAGCGGCCGTATCATTACTCTCTTCTGTGGTTTTCTTTTTCTTCTTACACTTCTTGCGTTTTTTCGGCGGTGCTTCAACCTCCACCGGCACTGCAGGCGCTTCGGGGGTTGGCTGTGGAGTACGCAGTATCGGCTTAAAGTTCGCCGCCATGGATGCGAAGATGGCGTAGTGGTCTTCAGCCTCAAATACTACTGCGTAGCGGAACGCGGTTGTCCCAACACCATACAGGACGACGGATACTTTCACCCCACCGTGCTGCTTCACCACACCGGATAGATTCACCCGGGGCGGTACATCCAGTCCAATGGTCAGTTTCAAGGGCATGGCTTGACCATGTACCTCGATAGGCACGGACACGTATTTTGCTTGACCTCCAATATCCGGCAACAGTTTTTGATTGTTCTTCTTATCAGTGCTGTAGAACCAAGCGGTAACGTCAAAGACATGTCGTTGATCCAACTGGCCCGTGCGGTACTGATCCAGGTACTCCAACAACAGTTGGAAGCGGTCCACCTCGTAGAACGCTAAGCGAGGCGGGCGACGGTACTCAGTGATCGGTTCCTTGTCGGGCGTCATGATGTTTAAACGCTGGTGGCGCAGCAAGGTTTTCCCATGCTCAGTCAACATCGACCAGGTGTCGGGGCGCACAATCCGATCCAACATCCCGACGACCGGGGTATTATAGTCATCCGGCGTAATGCTGTTCTGATACTCTACGATGGCGTCAATCTGCGGAATGCCCTCCCGCATCAAGAGTACCGATTGCAAATTATCCGCATCCGGCTTACCACAGTAGCGTCCGCCCTCACCCTTCTTATCCGAGTAGGTGTTGGTCATGTAAATAGACCAGCCGTCCTCCGTCTGCATGCGCATCTTGGTAACGAACATGAACCGTTTACCGGCCAGCAAACGAGGGTAATCCGAGGGTTTGGGTTTTGGCTTCTTGGCCGGTGCAGCCTCACCTGTCGGGTTTTCAGAGGGCGGAATAATTTCAACCCCATGGGTGATTTCGCCTTTCTCAGCCGCTAAGCGACCACGGACCGCCAGGCGATCAGCACGCTCATTTCCCTCATTTCCCGCGTGACCGCGCACCCACTGCAGGTTGATCTTGTTGCCGGGTATAGCGCGATACGCATCCTCTTCGGCAATCATGAGTTCCCACAGATCGCGATTGGGCACAATGCCGCCTTTATGGTTACGCCAGTTATTCTTAGCGTAGCCCCGCATGCGCTTCTTGGAACCCAACTCGACATACTCACTGTCGGTATACACGGTGAGGGTGCGCCACCCCATGTGGCGAGCCAATCGGATAGCGGTGATATAGCCCATCATCTCGGCGCGGTTATTAGATGCCTTGGGTGACAGGGCCGCCCAAATGTTGTATTGATGCCCTTCACTGTCGGTTCCATGCAGGCCATAGCCTGACGGACCCGGGTTATCCTTGGTGGCGCCGTCGGTATACACGGTTCCCTCAAGGGCGGGCGTTTGTGGTGTTGGTATGGCACTGAACATTGATACGACCCTTCTCTATTAACGCATCTACTGTTGAAATCCGACTCAACGCTGCACGCAGTAAACCTTCAGGGGAGGTATCCTGTTCATAAGGTTCAATGTCAAATGCAGGTAGTGACTTAATAGCATCCCACTCAGGACACTCAGGCACTTGATAGCGCACAAGGGTCTCAGTGGGCGGTGGGTCATATTGGTTAGGGGGTGCCGTCCAATGCATTGAGACGGTCTGGGTGACCGTTTCCGGTTGACCGCTCGTGACCGGCATGTGCACGTGAATGCTGCAGCCGGACAGTGTTGCGGTAAGCCCTAGCGCGATATACGGTCGCCAGACCTTACCCCGATTAAACCCGTTACCCATTACAGCTCTCCTTGTTTAAACTGACGGATGGTTTCCTTAAACCAGTCCGGCGGTGGGGGACTCAACTCCGAGGTTGAGGGCTCTTCGATGGGTGTTGGGTTACTACTAATAGATGGCTTGGTGTCACGGGCGTATAGAAAGGCCAAAGCAATCGTTACGCTGACTGCGAATATCAGTTTAACGGTGACGATGGTTACTTCAGCCGCCCGTGTTTTCAATAACTCATCATGGATGTATTTCAAAAGCATCCGCATGGCACTACGTCCTATCCCTACTGTGGTGGTAGACATTCCCTATAGGGTATGGTCACGGTGGTGTACGTGACCCTCATACTACTGTATGGGTGATATTTTTTTAACAGTAAAAAATTATAGATAACTGACAAGGCCGATCGTATAGGCATTTTATCATCTAATTAGCTCCACGGAGAGACCGCCATGAGTTATGTTATTAAGGCCTTTGGTGTCATCAATAAGGCATTGGACACAGTGTTGGGTAATACGGCTGGCATTGGCGAGTTGTCCCCCTACAGCCGTACCTTTTCTACCCATAAAACCAACTTGGCTAAAAACGCTTATCCGCACGCATCTGCAGTGGTATTCAGTTGTGAGCAGGATGAAGTGGATGCACTGGTCCCGCCGAATGCAGAGATCCATTTACTGGATGTACTGAACATAATTGCTAGTCAATTTGAGTCTGACATCCCCTTCGAAGAGCAATTCAATAGTCGCTTCCCCACCATCGCACCCACACTTTATTTCGATGCCACCACCCAGTATCAGGGAATTGAGCTTCCGGGCTATGTACAGTGGAAGGCGACGCTCTATGGGGAAATTATCACCTTTAAAGTGTGGTTAAGTGATCTTGAATTCCGTAAGAGCTTCGATGAATATGAAATACGGGTTATTCCACCCGTACCAAATGTAGCGGATCTTTTACAAGAGCGTGCTGTCGTGGAGGACGCTCTGCGATATTACACTGATGCACAGAAGTTTGAGGCGATAGGGGCGGCTAAGGGCGATGACCCTGAGACTAAACTTGTACCCCTCACCCTGCGCTGGGTTGACCAATCCACCGGCGCCGTGATCCCACTGACCTGGTTGTTGGTTGTCTATGGGCCTAAAGGCCTATTGTACGAGAACCAAATCGAAGCTGTGCGTGACTATCTACGGGATCAGACCGGAACCATTCCCGATGAATGGGAAGATATTATCCCCGAACTCAACGTCAGTACGGTTCTAAACATAGTGCCTCTATGGCATAAGGTGGCCTTGCGCGCAACAGGCTCCATCCACTATTACCATAGTCTAACACTCCAGCAACATGAGTTTGCTGAGGTGCAGGCGGTGCGTTTGGGTGGACCAGCAGACGAGCTCACTGTATCCCGCACCTACTTAAGTGCAACTCCTTATAAGGGCATTGCGTTCATGGCCACGCCCGACTCCAAGACACCCATGGACGTTAACTTTCATTCACTCTACCCCGATTATGCCCTCATACCTCTAATGGACATCAACATTAATCGGTTGAAGGTGGACACTCGAGACGCCATTAAGGCTATTGAGCGCGGTATCCGCATGGCCGAAATATACATCGACGGCATGGAGCTCTCAGACCCCTTCCACGTTCAACGGGAAGGTGATCTAACCTATATCTGCTACAATGTCAATGGCATCACTCATCGGGTGGCCACACGAGAATCATTCCTACAGGCTATAAACAATGATTGAGGTGGGACCGTATGTCTACTGAATACATAACTCAATTTTCGACGGTCGAGAGAACCACCACTTGGACCACGAACGTCGCAGGTGAGTATGAAACGACTTCCTACGGTGGGGTGCGTAATACCGAGATAGCGCCCGCCACTGAGATGACAACCTCCTCTGCCACCACCGTCGCATCAAACAAGTTAGAGATCAACGTAAGGGACGGCGGAATATCATTTACACTCGATATTCTCAATACACTTGATAGCGATTACCTGGACCTGTGGCCCATCGGCACAACCATGCATATGCTGGCCTCCGGCATGCAAGTCGGCAACATGGCCACTGAAATAAATGGGTTGCAGTATTTCGTGTTCGATGCAGGCTCTAGTACACCAGCGCGCATTCGGCGCGACAGTAAAACCGGTTTTACTGTTATGAGTACCGGTAGCTATAGCAACTCTGAATGGGCACCATTGCTCTATGCCTGTATACTGGAGGGTGGTGAATATAGACGCCCTGCCGGGCTAAGCTTCGCCGTGCCGGTATGGGGTTATTCAACGGGCGCCGATGAGACCCTGGAGAACACATACGACGGCAACGTTGGTTTAGAGTGGAAGTTTAAGACAAGCAAGCGCACCACCAGCTGGACAACTACTGTTGCGGCCGACTACCGCTCTACCGCCTGGGTCACGGAGCGGTCCACGGAAATCAAGGCACCCTCTAGCCGCAATACATCCGCCAGCACACTGCATGTTTCCGCAGTGGCGACGCCGGTGGGAGGTAGCCCTGCCGGCACACAGTGGATTCCGGTAGAGCGGGCTACCACATACGAGACACATGTCTATGGCGCTGAGCGCACTACTGCCAGTGTAATCAACCGCAATACCTTGATTACACCTGCGAGCATGGTGAGCACATCGAGACAAACGGTGGTGTCAGATCCAAACTATGCGGTGATTAAGCTACGTCATGGCGTAACACCATTCAGCCTACCCGATCGAACTGGAACCGGGGACCCCTACGAGGACTATAAATGGCCAATAGGGGAAACGCGTTATCTCATGAATCGGGCGGCACCGGACAGCGATCCACTTACGAGCGTTGACTTGGGCGACGGCATAACCGGCCTTGTGTTCAGGATGAACGATGAGTCCAGTGAACCAGCGGCATTGGAGCGTGTGGGTTTAAATTCCTTTAGACTCATCCAAGGTGGCAAGTACCGTACCTACAATGACGTGCCGCCTACGCTTATGCCGTGTAAGCGCATTAATGTCCCCGCCTCAGATGACCTGTGGGCCTATGTCCTACCCTCAAAGTCACCGGATGTAACAGAACCGATTAATGTGCTGGGGGGACTCAGCATCGGAGATGATGAAGAAAAGATCGCAGCATACGGTGATGAAAATCTCCACCTTGCATACTACCATATGTCGACGGAGGTGAGTACCAGCTGGGAGACGGCAACCGACCCCACATATCGTTCAACCAGTTGGACGTCTGAGTGGAATACCGCGGCTTCGCTGTCAACCTCACATGTCACTGAAAAGACAACTGAGTATTTATCAGTGGTGGCGCCAGTCCACACCGGTGGAGGTGGGGAGGTACCCGGTGAGCCGACTCTACCGACTGGGGATTCCCTCCCATATGACACGCGCTGGATCACGGAACGGTCCAAAGTCACCTCAGCCACCACCCACCTATCGGAGGCGGATGCAGTTGAGCGATTAACCTCGGCAGGGACCCAGTATGTATCGTTCTTATCCACCGGGTTTCAAACGTACCATCAGACCAGCATGGTAACGTCTGGCCTTACGGAGGTAAGTCGACTTACGCAGATATCAACCGGGGTATTGACACAGCGTGAAACGGACATCTATAGGACAAGTGGATGGTTCGCCCTCACCCAAAAATCGACCACTAAAACAACATCGTGGGTGGAGCACTTCTACCGCTCCAAGGACGGTGTCATAAGTGAGACAAGTTACACGCAAAGTCACATAACGCGCTATAACACCAAGCGCAATACACACAAATCCACGCAGGTTAAGGTAGGGTCACGGACGACAGATCACACCACCACCTGGTCTACAGGTGCGCAGACCCAAGCCTTCATGGCAACCGACAAGACCACCCTCTACGACACGCATTATGAAACACGCATTGTTAAAGAGATGTCGGGGACTCGGACTACGGAGTGGTCGACTGAAGGGGTTGCCGGTGAAGCGGTTGAGACTCACTGGGGTACCCTGTATAATGAGCTCACTTCGGCTAAGACGGTTTATACCGTCAACAAGCCGTCTGTTAGTCAGGGGACGGCGGCCTCTAAGGTGGGGTCTAACCTCGTCACCACCGAGTACCTGACCGGTGAGGACAGTGTGCGCTATAGCACGGTGTACGGTACCCATGAGGGCGCCTGGGAAACCAAGAGTCATTCCACGCGAAGGTCTACCCATCGTTTTACCAACGTGCTTTCAACAGGCACGACGGCGTATAACACGACACGTTCAACTGAGTATGATCGACTTACTCGCATCACCGGTCTAGGTGGACCTGACACTTATCAGCTCACGCATGTAGAAACGGACGTTATAAGCTCGGTCTCCCGCAGTACACTAAAGCCGCGCTCGCAGGAGGTTAAGCACGACACAGAGTGGGTAACTGAGTACGTCAGTTATCGACAGACACATTTCTTAACATCACATGACACCATAGTGGGTGACAACCTGTATCTAACCAGCCACCTCACTCAAGAGGAGCTGATTGAATACGGCACCGAGCACCTACATGCGCAGGTCTCCCAGCAGCAGGTTCCACCGCTAGATGTGATGGGACCCTTTAAATTGGGTGGGCCCTTTGCTCAATTCAGTAACCATATCTTAAAATGCATATCCGTTGAAGATATGGGGCTGTTGGCTCGGCGCGGGGTGGATGTATATGGTGAGTATTATCAGCCGTATGGGTTAAGTCAGCACAACTACCTTTCCGATTTTGATGCAGGGGCGAAACTTGCGACCCTCAGCAGCATTGACGAGCAGGTGGAGCTTGTTGTACCGACCACGTATATACTAAGCGTGCCCGGCGATAGCTATATTGCGTACTCACGATTGATGCTAACGGTGGATTTAGGACTGCTACCCGATGCGTTGGATTTGAAGGTGACCGAGCAGGAAATAGCTAACTTACTGCAACGTACCTTAGGGCGAGTGCCCAATGTGAATGTGTCACGATTGCCCATGGATGGTGGGGTTACTATGGAGCAGCATGTGCTGTTGGAGCGGAACCGATTGAGGGAGATAAAAACTGTACCGTCACTCCAGGCTCAGATCGATCGCCTGGAACGACGACTGCAGGATGAACTTGATAGAAATAGCGTACTGGAGACAGCACTCTTGGAGGTAACAGACGAACCATGACCTATACCCACCCCCAGATGGGGGTGGGTATATGCCGTTTATTTTGGATTTAGACTGTACAGGTTGACCATGTGTCCCTGGATGGCCTTGGGATACGGTGGGTGACGCCCGGTTTGACTGGCGCCGGGCAATTGGTCTGCAAACGCCTGGCGATGCAGATAATCAAACGCGAGGCCATTTGCAATGCCGATGGCCGCTTGATCCCCATCCCACCCCTCTATCGAGTATTCGGCCATGGTATCATTCTCAAGAATCAACATGCCCTTAGGCGGATAGTGAAAGCTGAAACGCCCCGGAATGTCCGTGCGGCCCAACGGCTCGATGTGTCGACATACGTCGCTGTTATCAACGACTACAAGGGCTGAGGGCGTGAGTGAAAGATATTCTTCCAACCCCAACCGATCAATCGAGACACCAGTGCCCCGCAGGTTCATGGCGGTGGCCCCCACCCGCTGATGTACGGGTGTGCGCAGTATGTACTCTGCAACGGTCACCGTATTCAAATGTAACAGTATATGGCGATCATCCAGGACCTCAATGGAATGACGGTGCCACAATGGGTGGCCATCCACGATGGGGAGAATATGTTTACCGGCGGTGGGATACGGTAGCTGTACACGCACGCGAATGCGACCTTGAATACGTTCGGTTAAGGATTGCTCAATAACCTTGACCTCCAACGTATCCATGGGCAGGTAACTCCAATCGCCCAGCGGGGATAGATCGAATGACCCTAACGTTTGCGTGGCCTCGACCTCACCCTTAAGGGCCAATCGACCATTCAAAATGTAAAGGGCATCGTTAACTTGCATATGGGGCAAGATACGGCCATTGACAGAGAGCAGACAAGCATCGGCCAAATAATCCACCGTTCCATTTTTACCTTCAACCACAATATCGTAGTCTTCACCGATGGGTATCGCGGATCCCTGAGAGTACCCCCGGTTGCCCGTGGTGACGGTGACTGGATGCTCAAAAAGGTCTTTATAGACCATACAGGGCGCTTCACCGAGGGTGGTGCTGTGAGTTTCGGGTAACGTGGGGTTTGTCATGCTCTCCAGGTAGACACCCAGCGTATCCATCCATTGATAACTGGGTATGCCGGCCCACAGCTGGCCCATGTCCACTGCCTGGACGTCTCGACCATCCCACTGTACGAAAAGACGAACTTTAGTGAACTGTACATTCAAACTGGCGATGGTCTCATTGACTGCGTTATCAATGACGTGCCACCCCTCGTGGGTTCGGCCATAGGCCGTGTGCAGTGTGTACATGGGTTAATCCTCATAAAAGACATAGGCGCATACTATCTACAGCAGTCCCCGTAGGGACTGCCGCAGTGACATATTTAAGTTGGCTGGTCACTAAAGTCCGGTAGCCCGTCGATAATAATCAGGCCTGACTTCGCTTCCATATTTTCTACAATCGCCACAACGCGGGTGGGCTCGGTCAGTGTAACGGTGACCGAACCCATCACATCGTCAACGGCAACGGCCGACGAATCCATGCGCCATTGCCCCAACTCCTCATCCAACATCCAAACAGTGATGTTCAAATGGGCCAGGGTCTCACTGGGTGCAATAAAGCCGATCTCGGGTGGGATAACATCGTGTTGCGTCAAGGGCTGGTCAGCGGTATAAATATATCGGTACCCGTCCAACACCTGTAGTATACGCTGCTCAAAGAGTGGGTAGATGCCCAGCACCGCGGCAATGCCGGTGTGTGGTTGAACATTGATGATGAGCACCTGCCAGAATTCAAGTGCTCCGTCCTGCCGGTGGTCCCGCACCCATATAAGGTCACCGTCCCCCAAACGCCGCTCTAACTCAACCAACTCAGCAGGTGATTTCCACCCTGACTCACTGTTAAAGGTAATCAGGTCGCCCGGCTCCAAATTCAATTCAATGGGTTCTGTCACTGTAGCCCGCATGTCATCCAACATAACGGATACAGGCCCACTGGCAAATGACCAGGGGAACAGATCGTCATTTTCAACGGCATCGGCAAACCGTCTACCTAACTCCATAAACTCAAGCTGGTCTTTAACCACAGGGCCTAATTGATTGTAGCCTAGGCCATGCACCTGGGCCACTAACTGGGCGGCCGCCACGCTATCATCAACTGTTCCAATCTTTACATTGACGTCTTCGGGCGTTTCGGTATAGGCATAGCGAATCCGACCCCTACCTAAGTTAAACCAAAAACGTCCCGGGAAAACGTCTTCAGGGTCACCGTCAAACTGTTCAAGGTGGAAGTTACGTATGCCACCTCGGCCCACCAACTCCGGTAAATGGAGCTTCATTGTTTTGTTACCAGACATGACTCTACCCCGCCGGTTCTATAATTATCCAATTAACATAGGATTCTTGAGTAAAGAAAAAAAGAGGGTTATAGACCGCACCCCCTAACGGGGTGCGGTTACAGTCACACGACGGTTACTGAAAACTCATCAATGACCTCGGTCAGGTAGTGGACAGCCCCATCCTGCCCATGCTTATAGAGAATGCTTGAGAGTGATCTCAGGGGTAGGTCACTCGACTCAGCAAAGTAGAGGTCATTCGTTTCATTGAACCATCCACTGACGATGCTGTCCATCACGACATTTAGGCGGTCAAGGGTAGCCGCATCACCCGGTAGCTCTGTGAACTGCGTCAGGTCTGAATTCTCACCCGTGCATTCAAAGATGCGAGTGGGTAATCCCAACGTATAGATCAAGACCTGTCGTGTTTCCTCATTCGTGCAGGTGCGGGGGAACAGGCGCGTGATACGCTGTACACTGCCGTCTATATCACGGGTTGTGATGAGGTGACGCGCATCGTCATTGACGATGGACCAATCCCGAAAGACAATGTCCTGAACCATCAAATGGTTCTCAGGGTCTTGACACTCAATTGATGCCGACGTGCGATCGTTAAGCGTCATGACAACAACATTGCCGTTGAAAAGATAGGTGTATTTCATTCTATTCTCCCGTTTGAGTAAATTACCAGGTCATCCACCTGGATTCCATTGTAGGTTTAGGCAGTGTGCCCCGTATTACCTTACAGGGCACGTTATCGACACCCATGGCCACAAGTTTAGCGAATCGGTGATATCCATCAACAATCACGTTCCCATGGTCAGGATCATTCACCACGATTAAGGGGTGGTTTACATCAGCCGATAGGACCCGATTATAATCGGGTTTATCCGGTAGCGTTAAGATCCACTTTAAGGTGACGACATCGAGATATGTCACCGGCAATGGCGCTGCCATTGCCAACAGGTCATCAACGTAATAGATTTGACCATTATGGGTAACAGTGCTATCTTTCCCCTCTCGATAGCCACGGTCTTCCTTTACCTGGATCTGCAGCAACCCATCCATATCGGGTAAGGATACCTGTCCTTGCTCTTTATCATCGCCGTAGGATTGATAGTTGAGCATCCTTCGTGGCTTCCCTACCGTCACACGTCCAATGTGTCGCATCTCGATGCGATCTAATATTGCGTGCTCGCCCGTGACATGGGCATCATACACCAGTTTATGTTTGGTCAGTTGATCAAAGGTTACTATCCGCTCAGTCCCTCTAAACATCGCCTGGTATATTTGGAAGGTTAGTTCAGGGTGGCGGTCAAAAAGATGCTTAACGTTCTCGTAAACCCCCTGAAAACAACCTCCCAGTGTAGGGGCCACCGAGATACGAGGCGTTAAGGGCTCGCCTCGCAGTGAAGCCGTGTCCGTCTCAATGTCATAAACGCCATCGGGGACACGCGGTGTCCAGATTCCTTCTAACCGATCGTTAAAGGATATGTGGTACAATAACGGGAACGGTTTACGTACCCGCTTACTATGTCGCTTCATAACGACCCCTCCATCTAAATCGGCAGGTCAACCATCGGTGGGAGGGTAATTGGCATGGTCCACTCAGCCCACTGAGCATCAGCATGGCCCCGCTCACGCACCCAGTCGCTGTCTACGGGCATAAAGCGCTGCTCGACATACGCATATGCCTTTTTATACAACTCGGCAGCAGAGCCCTTCTCCGGCGCCTTGCCGGCCTCCAGCGCTTTCAACAACTCACCCGCCCCCGGCTGCTGCAGAGGAACCTCCGTAAACTCGGTTACGCCAGTCTGCGTAAACAGACCACTGCCCTCGGCGCAGAGGTGAGCCATCGCCACGCGGTTGCCGTTGACCCACACCACCTGAGTGGGGCGAATGCTGCGTTGCTCGAGTTTCTCCCCAATGACCTTCAGGCTAATGAGGAGCTGGGGAAAGCCACCGCCCCGGATGGCAGCCGCACTGTAGTGCATCAACCCCAACCCTTCCAGGGTAGCCACCAACCCATTGTTAAAGTTCCCCGACCGTACCGTCACAATAGCGGTCTTGTTGAACCCGTCAATCGGGTAGTACAGTTTCAATTGTTTCATGTCAGATCTCCTTTGAATTTTAATCTACAAGTATCAACGCCGTGTTACGACAGGCCGAACTTATCGGCCTGTTCTGCGTACCACGCGTCGTACATCTCAGCCTGCTCGGGAGGTATGGCCGCGTAGATCATCTTAAGGCGCTCCATCCCTTCTTCCACTGAAGAGATTAACCCCAACCCAACGGCGTACTCAATACCTGCCAAATGGGCCTCTGCCTCCCACGGCAGATCCAGATAGTCTACCCGGTATGGGTTGATGTCACGGGGTGAGTAGTGCACGCCTTCCCACCATACTCCCGACTCATCGCTAACGAGCCGACCGTCCGCCATCTGCTCGATGTGGCAGAGCTCGTGCGTCATGAGCTCACCCAGCTGAGCCCCAACGCTCTCACACCCGAAGGTCTCCGACAACTTAAGCAAGTTAGCCAGGTTGGCGGTCAGGGTATATACCCCTTGACGGTTCACAGTGTTGCACTTGGCTGCTGCCATAAACCCTAGATTGGGGTTGTCCATGACGGCTACTTCCACCGGCACGGAGGCGCGAGACAGGTGCTCCTCAAAAGCGTCCCTACAGCCCCACTCCTCCAGAAACTCGATGAACCTCTCCTGGAGGCGATCATGCCCCTCGAACTCGAAGGGCTGGCCGTTCACCAGCGGGACTTCATTCAAAAATACAATGCTCATCTTTAATTCTCCTTAAAGAGTATCTAATCAATACGGCCCTTAGCGAAGGGACCCCGGCGCAAACACCACCGCCTGAACCGACACCATCTCACTGTCTGGAAAGATCAGCGTAAATACGTAGTAATCGACATCTCCTAACTGCTCCGCAATGGTCGCCGCGTAATCCTTTACCGGAATTCTAAACGGCCCGCTCACCCGAATCCCATCACGTACGCTCTGTTGAACCAACGGCACGTTCATAGGCTTATGGTTCGGATCGGCCTCGAGACCCGAATCCATGGCATGGCGATACATGGACATTAGCTTACCTTGCGTAACACGGCTCAACTCAACAATACGGCTAACGTCAAATTTACGCAACTCACGCGCTGTACCCCTTGATGGATCCTCAACATGGAACGTATAGTGGTCGAGGTGATCCAACACCTCCATTAGTCCCCGCTCAACCAACGCATGCCACTGCTCAGCACTTGGGTAGTCTACACCCAATGCCTCTACTGAGAGGACATCTAACTCATACACAGTAGAGCCCTCTAATGTTTGTAATACCTTCATGTCTATTACCTTTATAGGTTATGTGTAATGGAATGACTATAGTACTCTCTTTCCAAAGAGTCAATAATCCCTGTTAACCGCGCTCTGCGGCGCGATAGTCTTGAATATTCTCAGGAGTAATAATGGCGAGGTCTATCATGGTTAATGTATCCAGGTCTAAAAAGTAAAACGTATTGGGAGGTACATCCTTAAAGGACCAATACTTCAATTCAACAATCTGGTCCATTATTGATGTCCCCTCAGGAATCACATCAACCCATCGAACATCACGTGCAAAGCTGTAGACCGGCCGGTGACCACCGTGATTGAGTCGTGCCGCACACGCATCATTAGACCATTCAACATAGCAACCGTCACCCGTCTTATAAAAATAGTTCGACCCGTCACAGCAAAGGCGCAGCTCGATCCCGTTTATAGTCATCGCGTACGGATTTAACTGAGCGGTGACCCGCCCCTCCTCCCATCGACCCGTGACAGTCAATACCGGCGCGTAGAGTACACCGTCGTCACTATCAAAGGCGACATCTGACGCGGCTAGCCAACCTGAACATTGTACGGTCCTAACCGTCCCCATCTGAGCGCTGTGGTTAATGTTAACGTGAATATCGTCAACGGTAACATCGGCTACCCCCACTTCTATCCGATAGCTATAACTTGCTCTATAATCCATCCCTCACCCCCAGTCTTCAAATTTCTATACGGTATATTAGCGCTATGTATAGTAATGGTGTTAGTATCTTCATTACCAATATCAAGTATGGGTATGGTGCCTCATAGAGGGCATACTGCCTATACCCTACATCCAGAATAAGGATACCCTCCCCTCCCTTACCGGTTGGTCTCGTGTCCTTCACTACGTTCAGTCCACTCCCCCAACCTCTCGGTCGGGTAGGGTGCTTTTAGTTACAGAAGATACACGATCTAATATTTATTTATCATTATAATAACCAACCTCTCTAACAGGTAATATATGGTTCAGAATCCAGTCGATCAGCCTATGGCAAATAGTATAGACTTAAGCCTATCCTATTCACCTAGACCCGTGAGGCACCTTTATGTCATTGTTTCCGTTTGACCCCATCGGGAATCTAACCTCGAACCGTATACAAAACGAGCCACATACCCTCACGGAAGTGAACGGGGCTGACCATGCCTACTTCGTGCCGCGCAACGCACCTTTCTACAATGACTCACTGCATATTGTAGAGGCCTCTAGTGGTCAGACCTTGACCCTGGGCCAGGATTACTTTTTTGCCTATCCCTTTGCAGAGGCCAGTCAAAAGACCGGCATGGCTGTTTCTGGGGCAGTGGGTTTCTACGACGTTAACCGCATGGGAACCTATTACCTCTCCTACCAAACGTTGGGCGGTGAGTACGTTGATGAGGAGACCCAGGCAATAACGGATGGCCTTGCAGCATTGGATGCACTGCTCTATCCCGATTGGACTGATGTGGTTAATGTACCTGCCACATTCCCCCCGACGCCCCACCAGCTCCGGTTGGACCATGTCGCAGGTATTGCGGGAGTCATCGCCGAGCTGGAGCGTATAGCTGCCGCCGTGCGGGCACCTGAGCGTCGTATATTCATGGAGGACATTGTCGACCTGGACAATACCTACATCACGCCACTGATGGATAACCTGTGGGGGATCTCCGAGGCCATCCATTCGTTAGAGACCAGCCGTAACTACTATACGGCTGAGGTGACCACCGGTAACATGGACGTCGTGATTGAGTCCGTTCAACCGAATACCTGGACGCCCATCGGTTTAGAATATGCGGTAGATGTCAACGGCACCTATTTACTGACCTGCGACGGCAACCCACAGTGTGTAGATGTTGATGGTAACGTGATCCGCGGATCCAACCCTCCGTCGGTGGAGGTACGGTTTGTTATCAATAATGTCCCGATCTCCCAATCCATGTTGCGCAGTACCCTTATTGGCTTACAATTGGGCCAAACGTTGGGGATGCAGATACGTGTGGTGAATGCCACTCTCCCCCAGACCGTCAAAACAGCCGGCCCCCATATAAGCTGTGGCATGGCCCTATTGAAAGTGAGTAATTGATTATGGCTGCAACCGATTACCCTTATGACCCTACAGGGGAGTCCCCGGATAACTGGATTGCCAATGAGGTTCATTCGCTGGAACATTCAGCGGCTATTTTTCCACTCCACGGGGCTTTCTTTCGTGAGCGCTGCATTATAGAGGGCTCTAACAACGGAGAGAACTGGGTTCCCTTGGAGCCCATGACCCAGTACCGATTCTCTCCGCTGTGGATGCGCGCCTCTGCAGCCGTGGGTAAAGAGATCCATAGCTTCGTCATTATCTATGGTGAATGGACCCACTGCCGCATCTCTTATCAGACCTTTGGTCAGTTTGAAGACCGTGACCTTTTGGAGCAGGTTGCCAATGCTAACTTTGACCGTAAGAATGCTTCCGCCTGGCTGGATATAAAGGGCTGCATGTCCTTTAACCCCATCATACGGAAACCTGAGTGGCTAGAGCTCACGCCGCTAGAGGTCACGAATGCGGGACTTGAAGCTATATTGGATGAGCTGCGTCGGATGTCCTCAGGGGCAGGCAAAGCAACCCTGCAACAGGTCACCCACATTGAGATCCGTCAGACAGAAGTCGAAACTCAATTCGGCGAGATCAAAACAGAATTCACCGACATACAGAGTCGCTTCAGTGACGTGGGTGAACGGTTTGATCACCTGGAAGATTTCTTCATTAACGGGTGGGGCAGTAACACCGCCTATGCCGGCGGCTACACCTATAGCTCTGATGGTCCGTTGCTGACGCACGTCGTTAATCACGGGTTGGATACGGAGGATGTTCTCACTACCTTCTGGGCCTTAGATGAGAACGGCCATTACCATACCGTTGCCGTGAATACGGTCATCACCGACAACAATACCGTGACGGTGACCTCAGACATTGCAGTGAAGCTAATAGGCGTTATTCAGCCGCTGGCCGCGAACGGCTTTATCTACACCAACAATGCCGACGTTATTGAACACGACATTCTCCATAACCTGGACAGTGCCTTCACCCATGTAGAGGTCTATGGCCGCAATCAAGATGGGCTATGGGAGTCAATTGTCGCCGAGGTGCAGGCGGTTAACAATAGCGTCATGCGGGTTACGCTGCTGGAGGCCGTTGAGCTAAAGGTACTGGTTGAGCCACCCACGTACAATAATTTCATCTGGTCCTCCGCCACCCCCAGCACTGAGCACATGGTGCACCACCGCCTCAGCACGCTGTACATGGGTGCCATGTACTGGGTGCAAGACGCCAATGGCCACTGGTATAAAGAGTCATTGGGTGCGACACTACTTGATCCCGGTCGCCTGAACATAGGGCTGGGTGAGCAACGGAATGTTCGGGTGGTCTTGAGCCCCATTGCACTGGAAGGCCCCAATTGGGAACAGAGCTTCAATACGCGACTGACCAACTTGGAGCAGCGCCAAGAAGAGCTGCAGGACTACATGGTCCAGCTTCGCACGGATTTGGAGAATGGTCTCATTGGCTCCGGTGCGGTAGGCGACCAACACGTCTATTTGGAGACCACACCTAAAGCCCTCCACACCGTCGTGCATAACCTGGACAGCACCTTTGTGGATGCGGCCTTCTGGCTCGATGAGGGGGATGGCGTGTGGCGCCAGCGTGTGCTGGATTATACGGTTATTGATCGCAACACCCTTACGGTGGAGACCCTTCAACCGGTTGCCCTGCGGGCCCGTATCCGAGGAGAAGTATAATGTCGTCCAGTGAAGTACGTGTGCTATCACGCTTGAATCACCTAATCCCCATGGCGGTACCGGAGTTCGATGAGCTGCCTATACCCAGTAAGGCGCCCGCTATGGCTATGCGGGCAGGCGTCCTACATTTCTATGCTAAGTTACCAGAGGACGATGGCCCTCGCTGGTATACCTATACCGAACTGGCTATGCGTACCCAGGCCTTTAATGAGTTAATCACTGAACTCATTGTAAGTAATGTTCGAGATCACGTCAACACGGCCATTGAAGGGTTGGACCTCAACATGACTCAAGCGGAGTTCCAAACGCTGCTGGAGGGTGCTGATATTCAGCCGCTCCTGGATACCGCTACTGGCATTGGTGGAATCAACGTAAGTGATCTACTGACCGTAAATGATGTCATCGACTGCGGTGAATTAACTTGACCATATCCCTATCCCCCCGTAAAAGGGGGATAGGGTGTATGTATTTTTATAAGTGGATAATATGTCGATACTCTTTAGGTTTTAAAGAGTCACCGTTTCACGGAATGATCTGGGTGTCGGCCATTCAATACACATGTGTTCTTTAGAGGTATACACAATGGGTGCTTATCGTAAGTTTCATGGTATTAGCCTGGCGGCTAACTCCGTTATCGAAAACCTGCACATCGAACGTCTGGACGGTAACCCGACCGAGCTGACCTATGCAGGTCGTGTGTGGTACAATCTCGCCACCAAAACCTACAACTTTACCGTTGCTGACGAAACCGACACGATTGTAGTGCGTTCCGTTGCCACCGCTGAAGCCCTGGCAGCTGAAATCACGGCACTGGACGGTGCCCTGCGCAGCTACGTTGACACTGAAGTTGCGGCAGTGCAGTCTCAGGTTGATGCCCTGGGTAACGCATTCAACTACGTGGGTACGCTGCCGGGTCAGACCGGTGTAACCGGTACTGGTACTGAGCTAGATCCGTACGTTCTGGACGCGATGGAGCCTGGCTTCACTGATCCAGGTGACTACTACAAGATTGCCACCGCTGGTTTCTTTAAGCTGGGCAGCAATGACGCTGTCCAGGTTGATGTTAACGACGGCCTGGTATTCAACACCGCCGGCGGTCTTGACCGCATCAACAACCAGCAGTCTGACGTTGCCGGCACTGCTGATGAAGTGGTTGTAACTGGCTCTGTTGAAACGGGCTTCACCGTTGCACTGGCTCAGGCCATCAAAGACAGCATCGCGGCGAATGCCCAGGCTGTGGCTGACGAAGCCCAGGCGCGTACCACTGCACAGGGCGACCTGCAGACTCTGACCACCGATGCCAAGGGTAACCTGGTAGCGGCTATCAATGAGGTCGACGCTGCCGCCGATGCGAATGCTCAGGCTCTGACTGCTGAGGTACAGCGTGCACAGCTGGCTGAGCAGGCGAATGCCCAGGCGGTCACTGATGAAGCACAGGCACGCGCAGCTGCTGACGGTGATCTCACAGCACTGGCCACCACTGAAAAGACCAACCTGGTTGGCGCGATCAACGAAGTGGCTGGTCTGGTCGGTGAAGGCAGTGATGCCATCAAGGCTGAGCTGGATGCCCGTACCGCCATTTACATCTCCGAAAATCTTGAGACGACGGCTACCTTCACCCATCCATTTGCAGGTAAGGAAGTATCGGTTGAGGTGTGGTTTGCCGAGACGATCGGCGGGGGCATGACCTATACAGACGGCGGTGAGATAGACCTCGCTGGGTGGGAGGCCTTGTACTTTGCCAACAGCCTGCCGGTTGGCACCTCATACACCATTACTGAGACAACCAGCCTTCCATATGGACCTGACTTGTCGTTGAGTGTAACAGCAGGTGATACTGTTTACATTCATGAGCATTTAGGTTCTATAAACTACCATGTGGGTCTGACGCCCTCAATAGGCGGTGAGCCTGACGTGTTGTGGGTGAATGACTCAGCGCCGACACACGTTAACATTCCGGCGGGTACTGTCACCGTTTACTGTGACACAGCGGAAACTGTTAAGATCATCGTACACGATCTCTCCGCCATGGCAGAACCTAGCGGCGAGGGTCCCTTCGCACCGGGCACAGAACCTGGCGGCAGTGGACCGACCTAATTAGGTCTTCGGGATAGGCGAGTGATGGCCACACTAATCACTGTCTAGTCCATAATGACATTCAACCAGCCATCCCCGCATGGGGGTGGTTGGTTATATATGAGGTAACCCGTATGCTGGATAATCCCCAGGTCATCGACCCCATGACGTTACTGGATGAAGACGCCGTGATTAATGCACTGAATGCTACCCTGCTGTATGTGCGCGGTCGATTGGATACCCTCCCCGAACACTCACGGGGCCAGCACCGTGCCCTGTTAGAGGAGCGCGAGCTGATCCTTAACATAGAGCGTTTATATGCGCGTTGGATGGAGGTATGTGCAGATGCGTGCAACCAAGCGTGATCACTGGATTGATTGGACCGATAAAATGCTTACCAAGGTGATGGCAATTAAAACGGAAACAGAACCGGGCTCGCCCGAGCGACTGACCCGCCTTCAGAACGGTAAGGCTTACAGTCGCTTACTGCGCCTGTCCATAGACGGTCAGGCGCAATTCACGGGGCACCCCGGTGCCCGTCGTCGCGGTTAAGTTTGCACATTCAAATCGATGACAATGGGACGCCGTCCCACACCCCCAATTTCTACGCCCGTCCCTAACCATCCCTCACCTGCCTGCGGGTGGGTGGGTGGCTATAGTGGGTTGAATGCTATGATACCGAACCTGACAAGGAGCAGCACCATGCGTGCACTTATCGCTTTATTGGCTCTGTCACTGGCGGCGTGCAGCACCATTACGCCACAGGAAAGTCAACTCATCCAAGCGCAGCTTTCACGTCCAACATTTAAGGTGGAGTGTCCGACACAGGGCTGTAACTTTGAACGCTTTGAATACTACGATCCCAACCAGCAGATTCGGATGCCGACGAACGGATACGACTTAGCGAATAAGTTAATCGATACGGTCGGCGGTATTGCCGTGGGCGTTGCCCCCTACGTGGCGATCTCCGAAGGGTTTAAATACATGAACAGCAGTCAGACGACAACAACGACTGACAGTTCATCGGTTTCAAACAGTGAAACAAACACCGCAACCACCACAACCACTACAACCTCCGACAGCAACAACAGCAGTGTGACCGAGACAACCACATCCGAGTCACCCATTGTTGTGCCGCCGGTCATTTCCAATCCGTAACGGGGTCGACATGAATACAGTTAGCAGCCTACAACCCTTTACCTTTCCAATGGGCGATGAGTTCCCAACACGCCCTCGGATTGGAACACCCTTTATGAAAAATGGCCAACTGTTTGTTTACATGCATCGTGACGGTGTGAACGTATGGTTGCCCTTGCTGGATACACGTAGCTCAATCGTTAAGTCTTTCGATACACCAACTGACCCCTGGCGCGTATACCATAAATTTGACACCGTTAGCTCAACCTCCATTCAGATAGGGGGTGAACAGCACCAAGCTCCAGTGGAGTATGGTGTGGATGAGATTGGCCCGTATGTGGAGGTGTCCTTTAATGAGCCTACATCAGGCATGTTGGTTGTGTCAGGGTTCACTGACAGTGCGTGGGGGGTAGAGGTTACACCGGTCGAACATGATCGCGGTGAAATGGGTGTTACCGACCTGCAAGGGTTGGTCGACGGTGGTCATTTGGCGATCGGTGATACAATACCCATTATCGACAGTGGCACACTGACTTACGGCCCTGATAAACAGGTTGACCTTGGACCAGGCCACCGCGTCTCCATTACCGTGGACGGTGGGAAGGGCAACTATGGCATCAGGGTAATTGACATGGCCGCGCCTTCACCCATTATAGCCGCCATGTATGAGTGGGCCCCGTATGTCTTCCCCGCAGATTATGATGGTGTCTCAGGTTATCCGGATGAGAATCAAATCGTCGAGTATCCTGCGGTAGCGGCCAACGGAGCATTCAATAAGCTCTACATGACTGATGTCCGGCAGGGCTTAAACGGCGTAGAGGGGAACTTGGAATATCCTTTATTCAAGGAATTGAGTTGGAGCGGTGAGGCATGGGTCACTAAAAATATCTTCTTCAGTGACACAGGCTTACCTGCAAATAAATTCGATAACCTTAACATTAAAGCGAGTCCGGATGGTAAGTGGGTTGCTTTGGTGGGTGGGGATGAATTGTACCGTGCTGCTGCCCTTATATACCGGGTAGACGGTGAGACGCCAATACTACATCAGACCCTATTGCTCGATGGAGATTTGGGTACGGGTCCAAATGTATACCCCTACTTCTACGCCAGTGAACATTTTGACCTGTCCAATAATGCCCTGGTTATGAGCCACACATATACGGCTATCGATATGGGGGATCCTGTTACGAGAGTCGGTGTTTACCGTCTTAGTGAAGATAGCTGGACGCACCTTCAGACCATCGAGGCTCCACTCGACAAGTCTGTCTCTAATGGTTACGGCCGTACGTCCGCACGGGTTATCCTGACGCCGGATGGCCAAAGTCTGTTCAGACATAGCACAACCTCAGACACAGGTCGACGGGAAGATGCTGGGTTTGGACACATCGCTCACTATACCTTTAACGGTACGGAATACACCCACACTGCAAACGTCACCCCTCACGCAGTGGCTGACTGGTTAACCACAAACTTTGCAGGTGACTGGTTTGAGTTTGGCTGGGACATGAGTGTAAGTGCAGATGGCACCCGATTAGCAGCCATGGACAATCGCGGTACCGTATTTATACTGGATTTTGATGGCGAGGCGTGGATTCTTAAGTCAATGATCAATCGGGACCATTGGGACGTTCAGCCACCTGCTGAGTATCGATCGCCAGCGCCGCCACCCCAAGCATACAGGGTTAACGATTACCAATACTACGGCTATTACGAAGTTAAGATTTCATTATCTAAAGACGGTCGGGGCCTGATTGCGAGCGGCACGTACGATTGGGAGTGTGGAGTGGCGTTACTGTTCGACATAGATGAAGACGGTAAGATTAGTTTCAACCGCCCATCGTTTGATGTCGCCGCTCTGTCGGAGTTTGAGCGGGAGAACTTTCCCTATGACTGGGGGGCTACGGTGGGAATGGGGGCAACGCCAGAGCACTTCTTTAGTCACACCGTCGACTACACAGGTGAAACGACCGGCCGCACCTATATTTCACATAATGAATGAGTAGAGCGTAATAATGGAAACGAAATATATAAAGGAACCCGTTACCTGGGTATCCGATGATGAGGTTGACCCGGGTTTTGTCCCTCTGGAATGCGAGCCCTTCATCGTACGTGAAAATGGCGAGACTAAGTTGCACATGGGGGATGGTGAGACGCCTGGAGGTTACCTCATTGCCCGCCAGTCACCGGATGGCATGTCCTCGGTTATTGATACCGTTCAAAAACCGCAGGTGCTAGCGCCGCTGGATGGCGCCCTGGATGTCGTGGCGTCGCCCATTCTGGTGTCCAGCACCTACATGGGCAGCGGCGTCGTTGCCGGTGAAGAGCATCACATCGGCAGCATCTGGCAAATAGCTACTGACAGTGGATTCAACGAACTGGTTTATGACGGTGGGTTGGATGTAGTCAACCTGACCCAGTTAGATCTTGAAGTCATGGATGTTAGTTTACCTAACGGCATCTATTACGCCCGCGTTCAGTATGAAGCTAGCGGCGGCATTAAATCGGTTTGGTCAAACTCTGTAACCTTTACGGTTGCCGTGAACGATTACACGGTTGGCGATCTTGTTAACGGTGACATTGTGGTAGGGGAAACCGAGACGCAATGGATACTAGCAGCGCCAGCCAGCTACCGTGCGAATCTTGAATTCGGATTAACAGGTGAAGATCTGTTGGACCTCGAGATGGGTGATGTTACGTCGCTCACAGCCATTGCAGCTGGTCTAGGTTCACCGGCCGCCCTGCACTGTCAATCACAAGGGTATGCGCTTCCAGACACCACTATCTTGGCTAAAATGTATCAGAACGCAACCGCTCTCGATGCGGCGGACACCAGTGGCGGCGAAATAACTATAGCCTCCCTGATAGGTGGTGCGGATCTTAACCTTGGTAGGGCCTGGTCAGTGCATAGTGGGTACTCAGCAGGTAGCGGCAATGTCGCCCAGTACTACCTTTCTTTCACAGCGGGAGTGGAGGAGTCTACCGCTCAGCGCCAATGGCAGCTGGCCGTTGTTCCAGTGCGCATGATTGATAAATGAGGAAACTACCGATGGCACGATTAATCAATGTTTTTGCGATAGTGTTCTTTACACTCGTTATTACAACTGGCTGCGCCTCCAACAAACAGTTAGACGACGGCTACCAATTCGGCGACGGCCTTGCCATGCTGTACCATACGGCCGGTAAGGTCGTTTCCCTGCAGCGCCTGTACTGTACCGAGTCGGATCCGGAGATACGCGAGTCTCTGCTGCGAGTCATACGCCTCACGTATGAGGACTATCCGGCGGACGGTTTTTGTACGAACCTCGATACCATACTGGATCGAATAGAGGAGCGTCGGTTGGAGGAGATTGCTGAAGACGGGCCACCGCCTCTAGCACCACTGGATGCCCCCGTACCCATTGGTGCCGAGGGCGATGTGATGGGAAAGTCTACCGAAGGCCCAGCGGACCCGAACTTGAGTACCGTCGAAACGGATACATCGGAACCGTAATCGATCCCCTTGACTACACCTTTAAACTCTATCACCGTATAGAGTGGTAATACACTTAAGGAACCTTGCTATGAAATGTGAAATCCATCGCTCAGGCCGTAAGATCGCCGGACCCATTCCCTATGACCGCGGCAACGTCAGTGCGATTCTCTACCGTCAGGGAGCCGATGCCCGTATCCTCCCCTCCCAGTTGATGAATGCAATTAAAATCGGTCCAATTATTATTCGTCCGGTGAAGGAAATTCGCCCCCCACAGCAACGAGGCTACTTCCATAGCCTTGAGCGCATAGCGGTTACCGATAATGCTGTCGAATACCGTTATGAGTTGAAGCCCTACGCTATCGATGATTACAAGAAGATGCTCATTGAGGCTTTGGCTAGTGTACATGAGCGTTATGAGGGTGAGCGTTTCACCTACCGCGACGTGATGATTGCACAGGACCTGGAGGCCCGTATTAATGCATTGGGTGTACTGCGTGATTTTGAAGCGGGTGCTCTACAGCGGGTGGATTGGCGAGGGAAGGTCGAGGTACCGTCCGAGGATAACCCCAACCAAACCCGGCTTGTGAACGCGATCATCCCCATTGAATCGGTTGATGAAATGCGTGCGTTGATGGCGGCCGTTACTGAGAACCTCAATAAAGCCTTTATTGCCCGAGGCATTGTTGAGGCTAAGATCAGTGCAGCAACTACCATGGAAGATGTTGTTGAGGGTGACGTCACGCACCCTGGCCTTCGCAAGATGGATGTGCGTCATGAGTTCATTGATGCGATAAAGTCTCTTTAAAGA
>CEGF01000061.1_pt1 | contig 62545 bp, 60 predicted proteins | sample 306341 | NCBI WGS metagenome assembly CEGF01 (sample SAMEA2755655, study PRJEB7226) | microbial mat metagenome | biome: microbial mat; feature: hypersaline; material: grass silage | place: USA | collected 2014-02-19 | depth 0 m
GTTCGGTGTAGACCCTGAAGACGTCATTTACAGCTCAAACTTTACCACTCAGTCTGTCGGTGATGTTTTGGGAATGACTAAAACCTTGTTAGGTCAACAAATTGCTGCCGGTGCGCCGCCAGTAATGCAAGCTGCGCCGCAGGGAGTTACTTTAGATGTAGTTCTTTCTGGTGCGGGTATTACTGACCCAACAACGTTAGCCGTTGCATCGGCTGCAAAAGTATATGGGGGCCAGGTTGATCTTCCTTACTATTTGCCTGTTCCAAGTGCAGAAAACCCTACTGCACCAGTTACTGGTCGTTGGACGGCGAAGTGTGACAGCCCTGTTACCATTGTTGGCGGCATTGAGAGTGGTCAAATTCCTGAAGGGGCTTTAGGTTTGGGTATCACTCAAGATGCTATTGCTGCTGACAAAGCTGGTGTTATTCGTTCAATTGTAGAGGCATGTGTTGCCTCAGAGAACGGTATTGATTTACCGGGGGTTGATGAAGAGCGTCACTTAACAAAATACAATCCAGTGCCAGAAGTTCAGGACACTGAAACAGTTAATGCGTTCGTGACTATCCCTGACCTGGCAACAGCAAATGCGGTACGAGGACAGCAAGGTCTTCCAGCACTTGAAGAACCGGCTAATGGCTGGCCTGTAGTTATTTTCCAGCACGGTATTACAAGCGATAAAAGTAGTGCTGCCGCTATTGCAGGTACGTTGGCGGTAGCGGGTTATGCGACCGTCGCAATCGACCATCCATTGCACGGTGAACGTGGTTTTGACGTGAATGGCGACGGTGAACTTGATATCACAGCGACAGGCCCGGCAAACGCAACCACGTATATGAACCTAAGCAGTTTGCTTACTACTCGCGATAACCTGCGTCAGTCAATTACTGACTTAGTCTCGCTGCGTGTAAGCCTAAATAACTTTATGGCAGCAGACGGCGAGCAGATTGATGGCACAGATGTCCACTTTATTGGTCACTCTCTAGGTGCAATTGCCGGAACTGGTTTTACAGCTTTAGCTAACACCTCATTTGGCGAAGGGCATCCACTGTCAGCGATTGACGGTATGTTTAGCGTTCAGGCCTCTAGCTTAGGCATGCCAGGCGGTAGCTTAGCAAACTTCCTGCTAGCCTCTGAGAGCTTCGGTCCAACAATTAAAGCAAGCCTGCTTTACTCATCGAATGCGGAGTTTAAAGCTGCCGCTGATCAAGCTATTGCCGGTGGTGCAACGCTTGAACAGTTCTATGCTGGCTTCATGGAGCAAGCTCCAGCTGAGCAAGTGGCTCAAATTAACGCAACTTTCGAGCAGTTTGCTTTCGCGGCACAAACCGTCGTTGACTCGGGCGACCCTGTTAACTACGCAAGTGATGTCGTCGCTTCAGAGACGCCTGTATTTATGATTGAAGCAATTGGTGATGCGGTTATTCCTAATGCAGTGGAGAACAAGCCGCTTGCGGGTACAGAGCCTCTGGCTGCGTTGTTAGGTTTAGAGAGTATTTCAGAAACGACAACGAATGATGGCAACCCTGTATCTGGCATTGTCCGCTTTGGTGGTGACGCAGAGCACGGTTCACTGGTTGACGCAGGTCCTTCTGCGGCAGTTACTGCTGAGATGCAACAACAAATTGCCTTCTGGTTTGCTTCAGACATGAAGCAGTTACCAATCAGAAACGAAGAAGTGGTAGAATAACCTCAGGTTATTGAAGACTTGTTATTCAAAGGCCGGCAGTTATGCTGGCCTTTTTCGTATTGGAGAGGTGTATGGAGTTTCTGATAGATATTGGTGCGTTTTTATTAAAGGCGGCCATTATTGTTATTGCTGTAGGCTTTATTATTGGTTTGCTGGCACAAGCGGCTCAAAAGCAGAAGAAAAGTAAAGGTGACTTACAGGTAACAGACCTGTCGAAAGAGCTAAAGGACCTTAGCGAGCATCTCAAGTTAGAGTTAATGGACAAAAAAGCTCGCAAGAAAGCGATGAAGGCGTTGAAAAAGAAAAAGCCAGCAGAAGACAAAAAGCAGCGCCTTTTTGTGCTGGACTTTAAAGGCAGCATGGACGCTAAAGAAGTCGATAACTTGCGTCAGGAAGTGAATGCCATTTTGCAGTTAGCAACCGAGAAAGATGAAGTTCTCGTCCGTTTAGAAAGCGGAGGTGGGGTTGTTAATGGTTACGGGTTGGCTGCTGCGCAGTTGCAACGTATTAAATCTAAAGGGCTTACGCTTAACGTTGCCATTGATAAAGTGGCCGCCAGTGGTGGTTACATGATGGCTTGTGTCGGTCACAAGCTTTTAGCCGCGCCGTTTTCCTTCATTGGCTCTATTGGTGTGGTGGCACAAATACCGAACTTCCACCGTTTCCTGAAAAAGCATGATGTCGATTTTGAGCAATTAACAGCCGGTGAATATAAGCGCACCTTGACGTTATTTGGTGAGAACACCGACGAAGGCCGCCGTAAATTTAAGCAGGACTTAGAGGCAATTCACCGCCAGTTTAAGGCATTCGTTCAAGAGAACCGTCCTGAGCTCGATATTGATAAGGTTGCCACGGGCGAAGTTTGGTCAGGTCAGGAAGCAAAAGAACTTGGTCTGGTAGACGAGGTGACAACCAGCGACTCCTGGTTACTTGAGCAACATAAAGCGTTCAATGTATTGCAACTTAATTATGTGGTGCGTAAACCCATGAGTGAACGTTTCGCGAAAGGCATGTCAACGATCATTCAGACCTTAAAATCGTCCTTAACCCGGTCAGATGTCGCACAATAGAAGGTGTTCAGCGAGGCTTACAGTTTTATAGCTGCTTATTTAAAAGCTTTCTGCTAGGCTGTCGCAGTTTTTTAGAATGAATAATAAAGGACGCTTATGAGCGAAAAGAAAAAACTCAGCCTGACTAGCCGTATCGTTATCGGCATGGTCGCTGGGATCATTCTCGGCACAATCATTCGTTACGTGGCCGGTGATAATGCCTGGGTGTCACTGTATTTAACCAATGGTCTTTTTGATGTTGTTGGTCAAATATTCATTACCTCTTTGAAAATGCTTGTTGTGCCACTGGTATTTGTGTCACTGGTGGTCGGCACTTGTTCCTTAAGTGACCCGAGTAAGCTTGGACGCTTAGGCGGAAAAGCAGTGGGCATGTATATGATCACTACGGCAATAGCGATTACCTTTGCAATTAGTTCGGCAATTTTGGTGCAGCCAGGCTCCGGCATTGAGCGTGCTTCGGACGCCACTTTTGAGCCCAGCGAAGCGCCGTCGGTTAGTGAAGTTATTGTTAACTTGTTTCCCGATAACCCGATTAATGCTATGGCCGAAGGCAATATGCTGCAAATTATTGTGTTTGCACTGTTGTTCGGTATTTCCATGGCCTTAGTCGGTAAGCCGGGCGAACGTTTAAAAGGCTTTTTCGATGATTTGAATTCGGTCATCATGAAGTTGGTTGTTATTTTAATGAACCTGGCGCCCTATGGTGTGTTTGCTCTAATGGCGAAGCTATTCACCGAAATTGGCGTAGAAATGATAGGCAGCCTGGCTAAATACTTCCTGCTTGTGCTGTTCGTGTTACTCGCTCATGGTTTAATTATCTACCCCATATTTATGCGCGTTCTGGCACGGGTTCGTCGGCCTGGAAAGACGGTATAGTGTACCTTTACCGTAACCTGAATGATTTCTGGTACATGGAGGGCTTCATTAGCTCCCCCATGGCGATGGACGGCGGGCAGTTTGGCGCATCGCTTACACTTAACTATGCCGGTACGCGACTGGCGGTGGGTGAGGTAACGGGTGGTGTTGGTGGTAACGGTGCAGTTCACATCTTTGAGCCAATTAACGGTCAGTGGCGTGTTAAGCATAGCGCCAGTCCAACAACCTTTGATTTAACGGGTACTGCCGGGTTTGGACACGCCCTAGACTTCACCGCGGATGGCGACCTGCTGGCAGTTGGGGCACCGGGTGCGGATACGGTCCTACTGTATCAGATTGACACTGCCCTTCAAGCGGCAGGGACATTTACCCGCACCGGCACCGCGAACACCAATCGCTTTGGGGAATCGCTAGCAATGTCCGCAGATGGACATCGGCTCTTAGTGGGGGCACCGGAGTATACCGAGGGCAATATGGTGATGGCCGGTAAAGCATTCCTGTACGAGCAGACCAATGTCGTATGGCAACTTATTCGCACGATAGCTGCATCCGATGCAGCCAGTCACCGACGGTACGGTCGACGCGTTGATGTGTCTGGAGACGGCGCTGTTTCTCTCGTAAGTGCACACAAGCGTCCCCTCGTCACGGGCGGTACCATTACCGATGGCGTGGGGGCGGTTGACGTTTACGTCGACGGTGACATTGGCTGGACTCTGCGCACTACCCTCGAGACAACGGCGCCGGTATTGGACTTAGAGTTCGGCACCTCACTTGTCCTGTCTGGAAATGGACGGGTGGCGGCTGTGGGCAGTATTAAGGGCAATAATGCATTGGGCGACATCCACATTTACAGCCTATAAAGCATGCAAGCAGCCCCTCCCACAGGGGAGGGGCTTGCTTAGAATGATATAAGTGCCCTTAGGCTTAATTTACATAATTTATTAGGTATGCTTTATGGGTAATCGAGCAAACGCGAAGCTGATTCGTATCATGCTTAAGCGTGCGGCGGCGGCTTCAGCGGATGATTATGCCGGTCCCCACGGCGAACTGTTAGTCGTTTCCGGGGACAGTAAGCGGCTGCACGTCAATAATTTAAACAAGGGCGGTGTAGCGATCCCCCTCACCCCATCCGTGGCAGCTACCCCCTTTATAACCGCCCCAATTGATGGGGCCAGCGGTACAAGCCTCACGCCGGTGATACAGTCTTCAATGTATCAGGGCACGGAATCCCACCAGTCCACTCATTGGGAAGTGTCCCGCGACGGCTCCTTTACTGACATTGTAGTTGATACGGGGTGGGACACTCGCAGCCTAACCGAGCTTCAGGTAGGCGATATCATGCCATTGGATAATGGTGTCACGTACTATGTTCGGTGCCGGCACCGCAATAATGCTGGGGCCATCACAGGTTGGTCGCCAGCTAACAGCTTTACCACAGATAGCATGGCCACCCCCCCAACCATAGAAACAGGTAGCTGGGCTGGCGTTACGGACCTTGATGATGGGGACGTCAGCGTGCAGTCACCGGCGATCCGCGTTGCCCGGGACACTGAAGTGATGGTGCTTTGCGATGTGTGGGGTGATGAGGCACGGGCGGATAATTCGATGCCGGTTGGGTGGGTTCTGTACAAACGCGACGGTGTGTGGATGGAGTCCAAACTCTCCATACGGGGCAGTGCAGTTGCTGGCGCGGTTGCCATCTCCGGTCAAGTGACTTCAGATGGCAGTGTTATTGTTATGCAGGTTTGGCGCTCAGCCGAGAGTGATACATGCTACCTCGTATTTGAGCGCGATGGTGACGAATGGCCTTTGGCCGCGGCGTTGGTTCCAGATCAGACGGTTGATGCGGTTATTAATGGGTATGTTCACTTTGACCGCTTCGCGTTGACACGCGATCAACTGGTTGTTGGCTTATCGGCCACGTACTCGGACCCATCCAATGCCCCTGCCCCTCCCACTATGAATCTTCTCATCTATAATAAAGATGTAGATGGCTGGGTCGAATCATTGAGTCAGTCACTCCCCATGCCTTCGGCGGTGCCCGGCCCTATATTGAGTCGCGACATCCGCATGAACGACGATGGTGCCTGGATATTCATATCAAACCCCCACCAATCGTACGCCGAAGATACCCGCAATACCGTGGATGTCCAATACCCCGTTGGCAGCATACATTGCTATTGGTACAACGGCACCGCCTTGACTAAATCCGCTGAGCTTCGGGCCTCCAACGCCACCTATAGTCGGGTTGACACGACGGACTCAATGGCGCTGGGTTGGACATTTGACATCAGTGCCGATGGGCAAACGCTCGTGGCATTGGATGGCATGGGTGGACTGTACAAGTGGTTGAAAAATAGTGGTAGTTGGACACTGGCGGATGAGATTTTCTCACCGGAAAGTCCCCATGTACTGTTATGGTCAGCCAGCAGCACACTAATGGGTGACTTTAGCTTCCAGTCGTACTGGTGGAACGCGGGGTGTGATGAGGCCTTATCGCTCACGGCCGATGGATCAGTTGCTTTGGTTTATAGTGCCCTTAGAGGCGGTGTGGTGGACGGGGCTGTTCAGCTGGATTTAGCCAACATGCCCTCCGTAATACGGCTCTTTGATCCACAAAACGACACATATCCACTGGCAGGTACATCACCCGCTGCTAAGGGTAACCTGACCCAACTCTACGGGGGCTCAACGGCCCAAACGCTATCCCTTATTACACCTGACACCGGTGTTGTGGTGGCACACTACATCCTCTACCGGTAGGAGAGACATATGTCTAAGAAGTTAATGGAGCAGCCTTGGCTGTGGAATCGTTTTTTTGATGACGCTATTGAAAATTACATTGGTGCCAAAAATGAGCCTGTAATTGACTATCGGAACATTGATACGCCGCGCCTGCGTATTATGGATGGTCAGAATGCAGGTGGCGTTCAATTGGGCGATTATGGTGACGCACTGGCCTACGTACAGACGCCCCAAATTATCTCCCCGTTGAATAATGCCATTGATGTAAACCCAACTCCCATGTTCACCGCATCGGCCTTTATCGGCAAAGGCGAGGGCGGCGCGTCGGTAACACACACTGCCAGTTACTGGGAAATTGCCCGTGATGCGGCCTTTGGGGAGATCATCCATTCATCCGGCCGGGTAACGGATTCGCTCACGGTTTATGATCTGGCACAGGTGCCGTTGAGTTTTGACCCGGAAACCCGACTCCACGTGCGGGTACGCTATGAGTCGGATGCCGGCATTGTCTCGGCCTGGAGCCCTACACTCGTAGTTACAACACGGGCGGCCTGGACAACCTACTTTGACACAACAGCTGTGATTGGCGGCACGACGACGTCCTGGATGACGTCCTACAGTACAACCGTGGCGGCGGTCCATGCCTCAACCAGTCATGTAACTAGCTGGAGTGCCACCTATCGCAACACCAGTGTGGTAACCTCCCGCACCACCAACGGTACGTCAAGTACCTCTGCCACCACGCGGTGGGGGACACAGGTTGGCTCCACCAGCTATGTGACCAGCTGGTCTGGCAGTGCATTGACGGCGAAGCAGACGAGTCACAGCACCACGAAAAGCCGCTCCACGTCGGGTGGTAGCCGCACCACCAGCGGCACCACATCCAAGACTCGCACGACGTCATTTCTGACAGGGTACTCGCCAACGCACTGGACGCGTTATGTTACGTCGATATACACAAATCAGGCGATGACAGGGCACTACACAAAACTCACAGCATTGTCCGAATCTCTTAAATATACGAACTATTTGACCGCAAAAACGATGCGCACTGGACGCGTCACGGATCACAATACATGGAACTCCGGTACCTACACAAATAGGACTAGGACGACGAGCTATTCCGACAGTACGAGTTGGACAACGAATTCTTTTCATGCCACCAGATATTCGGGACAGACCTACTATAACACCAATGCCTATACGAACAAAACGCAGTCAAAAACCACATCGAAGCAAACCGCAATTAACCCAGGGTATAATAAAGTTACCAGTTGGGCGACTAGCTTCAGCGGCGTAACCAGTTACAACACCACGTTCTCTACACAGGTGGGTGGGTCTGGTAGTCGCACCACAACGTATCAGACGTTAATGGCCGCGGCTTCCAGTCACATCACAAGTCACGAGACCACTATTGATTTGGACATCAGATCAACCACATACCCGACTAACTATCAGACCAGCTGGGGAGCCGATGTACGCACGACTTCGCATGTAACGAATTTTGATGCCGAGGTGACGAGTACAAGCCATGTAACCGTCTGGTCTGACTATTACAGGACAACATCCGTGACTACTACAGTACCAGGCTCATTTTGGGACACCGTGTACTACTCATATTCACCCACATACTCCGCTTGGAGTGCCTGGACAGCATCCAGCCGCGATGCCGATTTCTTTATCATCGGCATCGTCATGTCCAACTATGACGGAACTAAGAATACCGACACATTGGAGCGTCGAGTGATACGCACGGAGACCATTAGACCAGGTGACCCGGGGTGGTATCAGCAGTCTGGCGATACTGATGGCGACATGGACATCATCCGCATACATTATGAGGAGAGAACACGGACCTTGTCGACCTTCAGTAGACTTACTGAACACCTAACCCAGGGACCAAGCACCTCTAGAACAACATCGCGCAGCACACTATACAGTGCTGGCGGGTCCCGCACCACCACATACTCCACCCAGGTATCGGCAGGTGGGTCCCGCTCAACCAGTTACCAGACGGTCTACAGTGAGGCAGGGTCACGGTCCACATCACACGACACTACTGAAACTGTGAATGCCCAGACCACCACGTACGAAACTTCCCGTACCACCAACTAATCCAATCGTATAGGGGGCTCAGGCCCCCATACCCCCAGTGCTGTAAGGATTAACACATGGAACCATTGAACCGCATCTCCATTGCTAAAGACGGTAACGCCGAAAATCGTATCGGACCCAACAAGCGTAATCGCAAGCTGGCTAGTGAACACATTGCCCGGTTGGAACTCTGGGCGAACCGCATGTCGCCCATGGCCATTACCTGTGATGTACGTTCCATCCACCCTCCCTTCTTCATGGAGTTTTGCTACCATGATATGTTGGGCGGGTTGAACGTCACCACGCTGTCTGCTGAGGTCACCGCGCGCATGTCAGAACGTATTGTTCAGCGCCCTGCCACGGGTAAATTTCCCATTGAACGCTTTATGGACAAGTATGAGTTGAAGCCGATTCAGAAGCAATACCGTAAGGTGGCCTTCCTGGCGGGGTCAAACTCACATAACCTCATCAGTCAGAGTAAACTGCAGGAGATCATGCTGTCAGATGACGAGTGGATGATTAAACTCCACCCCGTCACCAATGACGATACTGTCCGTTCACTGGCCGGCATTTACGGGTACCATCGTCTGATCGACCGCGATGTTTCGGGGTACGCCGTTCTCAAAGGTGCTGAAGAAGTCGCCACGATGCAGACCTCAGAGATCTACATTCTGGCGCGCTACATGGGCAAGCCTGTAACTGACCTCACACGGTTTGACCGTGCATGGTTGTGCGCGTACCACCACATTTGTCGACTCTTGGATGGCACGGATAAGGATATAGACACCATTGACCGCCTCTTCACGGCGGAAGGTTGTGGGCACATTCGACCCGAGCACACGGACGATGAGATTGAAGCCAACCTCAAGCGTTATTTTGAAGATGCGATGGAAATTCGAGAAGGGTTCCGCATGGTGGTTAATCAGAAACTGAATGTGGCTGATCGAACCTTCACTGATTGGCAGTAAGTTGTTCGGTGCAGCTCAGTGTTGAGGACTCAACCATGGTCATTGCACCTGCCAGTGCGGTAGATATACGGGAAGTGCCCGTCGATATATTGTTGCCTCGCCATGTGAGTCGTGGCCCCTTCGGACTACTCCGTAAGAAGGAACCCACGCGATACCGTCTACAGGTCGATATGATCATCGGCGGACATCACATCCCCGCCGGTTTTATCACCGATGGGGCATCGGTTCCCCAGTTTCTATGGGGTATGTTCCCGCCGGTAGATAACTACCTGCCGGCGGCTATTGTCCACGACTATATGTTGGTTATGGGGTATCCATGGTCAGAGGCCAACGCCATGTTTGATCGCATTCTAAAGGAGTTGAATGTGGCGACCTGGCGGCGTGGGGCCATGGGTATTTCCACAAAGGCCTACGGGTGGACACGCTCAACCTTTCACGGTGAACCCGCATAAATATCCGTTGTACCATTACCGTACGGGGCACGTCATGGCGACTGCCCCGTATATTCCTTTTTTATTTGTTTAGAGGATGTTGCTGATGAGCGAGCTTATCACGCTACGTTACCAATTTGATCCAACCGGTCGGGCACCGACAAACTTGATCGTGGATGAGCCGCACACAGTTCCGCAAACCGGCACGCGCCTCATCGTTGCCCGGGAAGGCCTCTTCTATACACCCGGTTTTATCATTCGCCCGGCCAATAATTCAAACCATCTCCAGGAAGGTGTTGACTATCGCTTCGTGGCAATGGATGCCGACATCACAGCCCTCACCGGCATCCAGACCGGCACGGCCATTGAGTTTATCAATCCTAGTGCCTGGGGCGATTTCCTAATCACCTATCAATGCGTGGGTGGGCATGAGGGTCGCTCTAATGCATTGATTGAGGAATTGATTGAGGCTATTGAAAACGCCAAAGATCATCCAGTTGAATGGACGCACATCCAGAACAAGCCGGCGCAGTTCCCGCCGTCGGAGCACTGGCATGAGGTCCAGGATTTAACGGGCTGGGAGGTTATGGTCGATGGTTTGCGCGAGCTCCAACGTGCCATTGTTGAATCACGGCCCTTGCATTTGTCGTCCCGTGAACTCCACCATCAAGATCAACGTATCCTCTACATCTTGTGCCAGTTGCGCCATGATTTGAACCGTATCTCGGACTACATGGGCCGCTTTGATGCCACCATCGGCCGTTTGATCCTGGAGATTGAGCGACTGGGTGACTTACCACAGCGCGTCAGTGACCTCGAATCCCGCGTTCAGGCACTGGAAGATGTCGATCACGAAACCATGATTTGGACACTGATTGAGAAATGGCACATCCTTAATGGCTGTGGCGATGGGTCAGGCGGGTGGGTTCCAGGGCCCACTGACATTATCGACATGTACCTGGTTAACGGTACGCCGGTGGCAGGGCCGGGTGAAATCGTCTTACCCTTTATTATCGACTGTGTGGGTGAGGGCGATGCCCCAGTCACCGAGACCGGCGGCGTGACAGAAACACCCACTATCATGTCGCCGTCTGAGGCCAGTAACTGGGTTAACCAATTGCCTGTCTTCCAGGCATCACCCTTTAGCGGCACGGATAAAGACGGTAATAGCAGCCAACACAGTGCGTCGTACTGGCAGATTGCAATTGACCCTGCGTTTACCATGATCCGTTACCAAACGGGTAAAACCACGGTCCATTTGGATACGCTGGACCCCAATGTGGCGAACATCAACCTAACCAGCGGGAGCTATTACGTTCGTGTGGGGTATGTCTCTGATAGTGGGGCGACCTCTAACTGGTCTGAGATCGTCCAGTTCAGCATTACAGCTATAGAGGTTGAGTCGCCCGACATTATAATGCCGGTCAACGGTGACGTGGGTGTGGACCTTACCCCTACAATCACCGCGAGTGACTTTGTTACATCTGGTACCAGCACACACTCCGCAAGTCAATGGCAGATAGCAACCGACAGTAGCTTCGGTAGCCCTGTGCTCGATGTCACAGACAGCGATGCTTTGACAAGCCTAGTCGCATCGGCGGCACTGGACCCACAAACTACCCACTACGTCCGTGTGCGCTATCGGTCGTCCAATAACAGTTGGAGCCCATGGTCTCAGGTCGTGAGTTTCACCACCCGCTCTAGCTAGCGCAATATAAGTCTATCCTCTCCCCCTAGGGGGAGAGGAGGACCCATTTAAGTTATTGCCTTTAACTCTTTTTGGAGCTTTATAATCTTTTTCTTACACTTGACGATTTCAGCCCTGGCCTTCTTCTGATGATTGGAGTTAGGTGTTGCGGTCTCCAACTCTCGTGTAGCAACGACCAAGCGCTCCGAAAAGAAACGGATGCGCTGGCGAACGTGCTCGGAGGGCGTCAGATCGGCGGTGTTTACGGGTTCAGTTACCATCATATCCATAGTTCTAAGGCATGTCCATTGTTGAGGGAGTAACAGCTGTCAGCCGCCGTGGGCCGCGCCCAACGTCGCAGCCAGCTCCAGACCCATCTGTGGGCCTTCCAAATGCAAGATCAAGTCATAACACACATGTTCCATGATAGCGGTCCTTTCAGTCAATTAAGTGAACGTCTCTATACCATGCGGTTTAGGTTATTTAATAACCGTTTAGCTGGATGATATAGACCATTCCCTTAATGGTTTTGGACCTCCACGGCTTTTATACACCACATAAAAGAAAGGGCTGTACCATGGACACAATCACGGAACAAAGCATTATCCATTCGGTTATGGAAATTGAATCCGGACGTGACTTTAAAAAGACCGGTATCCCCCATGACAACGACATCAACGGTGGACTCACCGACCCCTCCTTTGACGGGCATTGGACCAACTGGGGGGTGACCCTTGCCACCCTGCAGGACCACGGCTATAATGTTCATCCGCGGGACCTAACCTTCCGACAAGCGTACGACTTCTATAAGACCATCTTCTTTACGCGCTCAGGCGCAGCGGCCGTATTACCCCATCACCCCCCACTGGCCCGGGTTATCTTTAATTATGGGGTTCACGCAGGTTACCGTGCGGGTGCCAGCAAGCTCCAGATGCTTTTGAACATTCATAATAATCGTGGTAAGCGCTGGCCAGAGCTCATTGAAGACGGGTGGGCGGGCAGTAAAACGGTGGATGCGCTGACGGCTTACATGCGACTGCGCGACAATAAGTTAGGGGAGGACGTTATCTTCTGTGATTACTTAATCGCCATGGGTGCCCATTACCAGTTACTTGCCCGTAAAAACGATAAGTATGAAAAATACACCTACGGATGGTCCACCCGCATCCGTCGCGAGTTGAGGGTGTACTTCACAGGGAGTGAGTAATTGTGGCACCGAATGCAGTATCTCTTAAACAGGCTCGCCCCTACTTTACAGGGGTGGGGTCACGCGATAATGTCCCCTATGAGATTTTAAGGCTCGCGGAAGAAATTGCCTATACGCTCTGTGAACGCGGGTATGATTTTCGTTCCGGTCGGGCACGGGGTATGGATGAAGCTTTTGAGCGAGGGGCTGCCCGTTATGAAGCTCAGGCGGGCTATCCGGTGCGTGAAATATGGCTCCCTAAGCCAGGGTTCAGATCCACCAGTCACTTTGACCCACAGCACGGCTATGTCCCTACCCGGGAGCAGTTCATAGCGGCCGGTAAGTTATTGGTGCGCAGTAAGATCTGTCCGACCTTTTTCAATGAGCCGGGTTACATCCAGCGTTTGTTCGGGCGTAATGTCTATCAAATCATTGGCGATGCTGCGGATGAACTGGAGCGGACGTCACTTTCTGACTTCGTGGTCTACTGGGCACCGGAAAACAGCCGGAGGCAAATACGGGGCGGAACTCGCATTGCCGTTTACCTTGCTCGCTACCTAGGCCTACCCACCTATAACCTGGGCATTGAGACTGAGCGAGACGCTTTGTTAGAGATCCTATCCCTCCAGCGCTTCTATAAGGGCATTCTGGACGAGGAATGGGGCCATCGAGTCGATACACCCGCCTTTGTATAAAACCTCTCCTAGAGCCCTCTACGGGCTCTAGGGAGGGTCTATGTACATTAGTCGGGCGTCAATGGAAATATCCATGCAGCCGCAAATCGGTTCACGATGACCGCGCGTTTACAGGTGGCGTCATAGCCAAAGCAGGTTACACGGTTATTGGCATTAATGGACAAGGCCCATGGCGTCAATGTAGGCGTTTCTTCACTGACCATTTCGGCCTCCAACGTACCCTTACCCAATGACTGTAACCAGGTATCGATTTTGTCGCGGTACTTCATGGCAAATAACAAATCGCCAATCGAGGGGCACTCACCGTCGCTGGCCCATGCCGCTGTAGGCCCCACCGCACCGTAGCTGTCGGGTCGACGCTCTAATCCATTCGCGGGATCTAACAGCCACTCGTTATAAGGTCGCCCGGTGCCAATGAGATCGATGATGGGGTCACGCTGCTTATCCTCCGGTACGTTCACACCCGTAACCTCATAATCGTACAGCCCGTACGTTGACTGTATCCAGTCATCCGGATGTGGGAAGACGATGCGGGTACCCTTCCGAACACCCAATTCTAAACCCGGCTGACTGTAGATTGGTTTAGTGGGTGATCTTGGCTCACATGCATTACTCATAATCGACCTCAGAGGGGGAAGGGGTAGTGGATTTTCGTGCTGATGTTGTTGAAGCCTGAGACTCTAGCACCCCCCGACGGTGGATAGTTAAAGTTCGCAGCCGACAGCGGCCCGGTCTGTGTGGGACCTGACTTCAATTCATCCACATGCACCACGCCATGAATACGTGTACGTTTGGATTTAATCTCCAAGTCCTCAGTCTCAATCAATATATCGGGGGATTCAATATTGAAGACAGGTGTCTTAAAGCTGATGGATTCTTCCGACTGGACATGTATCTGTTTACGGTTCATCTCCACCAACGACATATCGGCATTGCGTACGTGGATGGTGGTGTGCTCAGAGTCCATCTGGACAATGTTGCCCAGGTCATCCTGTAAAGTGGCTTGGCCGTCACCCGTGTTCAATTGAAACGTGTAGCGGCAGAACTCCCCATTACGTTTTGACGTTCTGAGTGTCACCTCCTTCTTATGCGTTGAGACTTCCAACACATACGAGTTATCTTCATCCGGCGGTTCATCCGAGTTCTCAGGTCGCCCGTCAAATCGATAAATGACCGTCTCTAAGCGACGTTGGTCATCATCGCGCCCCATGGACTCCCAGTAGTATTTATCGGCATCGCCCTGTTGATAGAGCCATACTTGCTCACCACGCCGGACATCCGGTGAGGTAACCCGGTTGGTCTCACCAATCCACTCCGCTTCGATGGTACTGCCCAACTCAATCTTAACGGTGTAACTAGCCTCGTCCTTATCAATGCCCGTCGACTCCAAGTATGTCGTGGCGGTGGTGAGCTCATCATCCATTAAGTTTAAATGCTCCAATGGCAAGACTTGAACCCGCGGGGAGTCCAGGGGCTTATTTTCAGCCACAATGCCAATGGAGATGCGCCGTAGCGCACTGTGCTTATCTGTCTTCATAGCCACACTCTATAAGGGGAATCTATACGATACCCCCATTAACAGCTAAAAAAATAAGGCATAATAGAAACCCCACCCCCATGACGGAGGCGGGGTTGGGGGCGAGGTATATCACGGCACAGCTTACAGCGCTTATTTATTCACGCTGTCTTTCAGGCCTTTAGCGGCCTTGAATGTGGCGACGCGGCTTTCCGCGATTTCAATCGCAGCGCCAGTCTGCGGGTTACGGCCGGTGCGTGCTGCGCGGGTCTTCACGGCAAACTTACCGAAACCGTGAATCGATACGGTTTGACCAGCGTGCAGGTGCTCGCCAATCTGGTCAAAGGTGGCGCCAATTACTTCTTCGGTCTTGCCGAGAGTCAGCTCCACCCGCTCGTGGATTTCTTTAGCGATCTGTGCTTTGTTGATGTCAGTCATTTTAGTTTCCTATGTTTACTGGGGTTTCGTTACAGAGTATTATCTACACAGTGTAAATAATTAAACTGTCTCTCTATTGGGATTTCTAAATCCCACTGGTAATGGGGGTTTAATGGGCAATACCCATGCCGTCGACCGCGACCCGCGGGATAACCAGGCTGCGAATCTTACCCACCTGGAAGAAATGGAGACGTGTTTTAACGTCGCTATCCTGCACGACTGAGAATCGACAGTCCCCGTCAATCTGGGAGGACTTCGCCAACTCATCCATGACCTGACAGAGCTCAACACCCAGTCGCTCATACTGGGTGGGGGAATCATCGGCACGCAGCCCGCGGGTAATTGCATGCGTGCGAATGCGGGTACCCACCGTCACCCGGACAACCGAGTGGTCTGCGATCGCCTCTTTCAGATTTATAGTCAGGATGGGCTCAGCATCCTCTTTATCTGCCGGGCGGAACCCCGATGGGCAAATCATCCCGTCTATCTTACGAGGCCGTGCATCACGGCCACTGAGCGCCCTGGCTTCACGGATCTGTGCGGCCAGCAGTTTACGGGTTGCCGCCATGTAGTCCCGCAGCTCGGAAGGGGAAGGGATCTCTTTATAATCCCTCAGAAGCACCTGTGGGGTCATCAGGACCGCTTCACCCAGGGCCTGGTAATTGATGTCACAGGGCGTTACTGGGACGCCCGTGACCATCGTGTTGCGGATGGGGCCTATCCGGTAGACCTCATTCGGATTGGCTTGTGAGGCCATCCAGAACGCCCCCTCCGCATCCTTAATGCGGCGGAGGAATGATTCAACGCGCAAACGCTGTGGGGTATAAGTCACTATAGTTCTCCAACAGAGTAAATAGACAGCCCCCCATGAGGAGGGCTGCGTTAGTGTTATTACCAGACCAATCCGCTGCCGGGCACCATGCCGGCATCACGCTCGATCTCACGGATGCGGTCGTAGGCCGCTTGTAAGAAATGGCCCTTCACAGCCAACAAACTGCTGCGCTTGGCCGGTGCAATATACTGCGGCCAGAGTTTAACGTCCGGTGCGATGCCCAGGCCATTGCGATTGAAGATCGCTTCGACCTGGAATATTACCGTTTCCACACGCTTAATACGGCGGAAATGCCAAAGACAATCTTCGGCGGTGGCCAGCTGACGGCCGTTGACTAACATCAATGTCAACATATTTTTATTCTCCAAATGAGTAAAAACGGCATAAATAAAGGGATGAGCTCGCCCCCACCACAAGGACGAACCCACCAACACATCTGTTCTCTCAATCGCAGGAGGGATACAGGATGTGAATCACCGCGGTATACCCGCCGCGGTAGACGCTACGTCCGCTGAGACGATAGCGTTCCATCACCTCAGCGGCTTTTGCCCTGACTTCCTCCAGGGAAGCCGATTCATGGACCTCCTGAACCAAATCCCACACAAAGCACATCCGGTGCTGAATATGGGACCCTTGGGCAAAACTATTATTAATCAAATCGAGCAAACGGCGAACGGTATCGGACATTGTAATTCTCCACGATAGAGTTGGACCAGTCAACCATGGGAGTAATATATGTCTGATGTTTTGCCGATTCATATTACTGTGTGCATTGTTATTTTCTAATGTATAGACGGCATAAATACCCTACCCCCACTGGGGGTAGGGACAGTCTTTATACCTTAAGTTCTTCAGGTGCCAGGGCCTGGTAATTGAGGTAGAGATCAATCAAGGCCTGGGATGGTTCAAACAGGGTGTAGTTCGATGACTGGCGTTTCACAACACCCAGTCGTTTCAGACTCACACCGGCCGAACATCTAGCCACGTTCTTTACAACGGGTCGGAGGGATTGCCCCACCGCCTTTACGAAAAGCTCCCAGTCTTCATCGGTAACGTCACAGGGGGAGATGTCACCGTAATTAGCCGCGTCCTGAGTGCGCATGCCGTTGAGGGTCAGACGTACGTCCTCGTACACGGCCTTAGGACTGTAGAACTTCTGTTTACGGTTAAGGTTACATAGGGACTTAAAGAAGCGACCTGTCACACTGCCGTCCTGTGCGGTTTCCAATCCAATTACCCCCAATGCAGGGATACGGATGAAGTAGCCAACTGCCAGTCGCTGCATCCATACCGCCACGGTGGCATCATGGTAGGCGTCCAGTGTCTTAACCGGCTCCTGCAGTTCAATATCCCAGTCAACGCCCTGGTTATCACGAATGGTGTAGCCATTCTCCAGTGCATTTGCCACCACCCGATACAAGTCGCGGTATTCAGGCAACATGGTTTTAAGGTAGGACTCCAGGGCAGGTGGTAAGGCACCCCCCTCATCGAAGTGGTCAAAAACATCCTTGACGTTTTCAAACCCGGTTTCGGCCATCGCGTTGCTCAGCGTTGCAGTATTCTCTGGACTCATTGTACACTCCTTAGTGCGTTATTCATCTACGTTAACAGAAACAAATTAGGGTAACTCAGGCGCGTCATCCTCAGGAGTTTCATCGCCCGGCTCCGCTGCAGGTGCCTCACCTTCGGGCTCTTCCTCACCCTCATCTGCGGGCGCTGCGTCACCGCCTTCATCGTCCGACCAGTTATCCCAGCCGCCGCCGTCACCCTCGTCGCCTTCTGCCGGCGGGGTACCCTCAGGGCCACCGCCGTTATCATCAGCTGGGGCTTCCTCTTCATTCAACTTATCGAGCTTTTCCTTCACCTTGCGCTCACTCTTAATGGTGGTCGACATGATGGCGCCCAGGGCAGTGAGTACATCCTTGTTATGTTCACCAATGCGATCTTCCAGCTTACTGCCTTTAGTATCCGCATAAAAGAGTTCTTCCAGCTCAGGGAAGAGGTTCTGACGGCGCAACCAATCCCGCATAATAACGTTGACGAAACTGGCCCGCAGGGATTGCAATACCCGTGGATCCACCTCACCTTCAAAGAACTCCGCCATGCTGTCTTCAGTGACGTAGCAGGCAACGGCTTCTTCGATGAACTGCCGGTATTCGGTATACGCTTCACCATGGTGACGGTGACGGGCCATGTCAGGCTCCGGCAACCGCACGCGGATAGCGCGTATAACCTTAGCAATGTTTTCATTGGAGGCATCTTCACCAATGTCACTCAGGGCGGCACGTATGTGCTCAATCAACTCATCGGAACAGCGGGTATAGATCTGTACATGGTCGGCCAACATGGGTTTAAACTTGTTGGAGAGTTCCATAACCTGTTTGGCGTGCTGCAGGTTACGGGAGTTCACCAGGGTGGCCAGGTCCCCTTCCATGGTTGCATCAACGATTTCCGGTGAAAGGTGCAGGCCGGAATACTGCTGGCGTCGGAGGGACTCACGTAAGGTTGAATCCGGTGTACTGTAATTGCGCGGGACGTCGGTAACATTGGCATCGGATTTAGGGAAATCCCCACCCTCAATGTGCACGTCAACCTGGGCACGGTGAAGTGCCTTTACGATGTCCCCGGGCGATATATAGTTCATCGGCAAGGAATCGGTCTGAACGTTCGCGAATTCTTGAACGAACTGCTCCACCGTTTCACGCCAGTTCGGATCATCCTCATCGATGTTGATGTCCAGGCGGGTGGTGCCGATGGACGACTTAACGCCGTTCATCACCTCAGCCAGCATCAATACCGCCCGCAGAATGCCGAAGATCTTCGTGCCCTCGAGCAGTGAGATGCCGATGCCTAAATCATCGTATTCAAAGGCAAAGTAGGTAACCAGTTCCTTCGGGATGTAGATCAGACGGGTTTTCTTTTGCTCCAGCAAACGCGAAAGCATCAGGGCATAGAGTTCCTGTGGGCGTGTAACCTCTACCTCGTCCCCATAGACACCATCCTTTAACTGCTCCAACAACTCCGCCTCAATGACCTCAGCCGCCTTATCAACGAAACTACGAACATCATCCAACGAGGAATCACGTGTAATGTTCAACTTCCAGGTTGACATGTAACTGCCCACGACATCCTTATTGGTGGCCATGGCAATCTGATCCCGCAGCTTTTTCAGGTAGTCGCCTCCACGTGAGCGGGAGACCACGTTACCCTTGGCATCCACCATCACATAGTACCCCAGGTGATCGGTGGGGTTGGAGGGCGTATGGACGGGTAGAACCGCATCCGAGGGCCACTTCTGCACCATGGGGTTAGATTTTCCAGTGCCGCTGGCGGCATTGCCTGCTCCTATGGTAAGAAGGGGTTGAGCAGCATAGCCCTCCAAGCCCAGGCTCTGGGTAACAGCCTGACTGGTTATTGAGCGATGAACTGTGCGGGTCTTCAGGTAGTTATAGTTGTCACTGACCTCCAGTGCCCTCAGCAACCCACTGCGCGTTTGAGTACTCTTTCCAGTGCCCAATAAACCAATGGGTTTAAAGGCATCGCGGAACGTATTGATAAACGCATCGTGTGATTCCATCGCCGCGTAACGGCGCACGCCGCGCGAGGGTTCATCGAGCCCGCTCTTGACCATAGCTTCCAGCGTCGACTCAGGTATGCAGGCGACCACGTACGAGCCGGTCTTAAAGAGTGCCTCCATTAAGATTGTGGAGAGCTTACTTTCAAGTGGGTAGGTTTCACGGAAATGGTTTGTGAAGGTATGGGCCAGGTCAGCAGGCAACTCCTTATCAAACTCCAGGCCCTCGAACTGGATATTCATCTCCACGGACATAAGGTCTTTGGGTGACAGTATCGAGGACACCAATGTACTGGCCAGCAAGTTCAAGTCAGGCAGCAACTCCATCATCCCTTTATTGTCATTCATGCGGGTGGTGGTGTCCTGCATGATGGCTTCAACTTGGGAGTGGGTGGCGTCCCGTTTTTGACGCTTACGGTCTTCCTTGACGATAACCTTTGAAGAGAGCCGCACTTTGTACTGTATGTCCGCATCAGTGGTAATGGGCGTCACCACGGACGGTTGATCTTTCTTGGCCATTATTTAAACCTCAGTGCAATGTTACATATACCATCGCCTGTTTCTATCATTAATTATTATCTACTTAAGCGAATCCTATGTTCATTAACCCTACGGTGACTGGAGTGTCGCTATGTTTACCTCGTATTATCGCGACTATTTAGATGAGACGATTGCGCTAGCGCGTAGCCTCTGCATCAAGGAGCCACTGACCGCCGTAGCTCAGAATCAAATGTTGGAGGCCATGGGATATCCTGTGGGCTTGGATCCCCGCACTTGGAAATACTATCTAAATCTGGCCGGTGAGTACCACGCCAGCGATATCCCCATGACAGTGGTGTCGTCTGACACAAAGACCACCATCCCCTTTACGAAACAGGCATTGGTCAACCACCCCATCACCCGTGAGGAATATGGCCCTAATGGCCCCTATTACCGACAGCTCTGCGATCAATATCCGGGTCAGGTGGTTTTAATCCAGCGGATCTTGCGGCCGATTGACATTGACCTCGCACTGGATGCGGATGATTGGACTATATTGGATCACGACCCGCGCTGGGTGGGGGTGGGTGAAACAACGCTGATAAAGGAAATACAGCGGTGGATCACAGCCCATAGTACCCGTTGGCACATCACCTCCTTTGGCGTAACACACGGGCTGTATCCTGCCAGCATGTTGGCGGTAATGTACCAGCATCTGGTGCCGGCCATCATCAACATCCGCGCTAGCCTCTCACGCACCTCACAGGCCGCTGACTTCCACATTTGGAGTTACCTGGGCTCACGCCTGCGCCTGGATCGCTTCCGAGAGTATTTGGATCACCGGCAGGCCATGTACCTTTACCAAAACATTGACTACATTCAATGGCATGTAGGTAAAGAGCGCACCATGTTGGATCTGCAAACGCACATCACTGAACCCACGAACCTTATCGCTACCCGATACGACGTGGCCCAAAGTGATACGAATTTGATTGAGCGGCGTACATCCGACCCCCTCTTCTTGTCCTCACCGTATGCGGCCCCTGACCCTGAAACCGGCATTGAAAATCGATGGTCTGTCTCACACGGGTTGGCAATAACCCGGGACGTAGCCCAATACAACGATGAGGATTTGGATGGGGATATTGCGACGTTGGACCGGGACGTGTCAGCAAAAATCATTGACACCTTGCCAACCGGTTTGGTGGAGATGAACGTCAATACCCCAGTGAATGAGATCGTATTCTCACCTGAAGCCATACGGTTTAACCTTTGGCTGTACCTTGCCCATCAACGGCAGTACCAAACCAAGTATGAGATCAGCTTGGGTGAGTTAGGCACACTCTCCATTACTCCGTTGGAAGCTGTATATCTGTTAGTCTATGCCAGCTACAAGGAAAAAGGCTTGGACATTGAAACCATGCCGAGTCTTCGGATAGGTCAGTTACCCGCCAACATCCCACCGACCGTATCTGAGTTAGAGTCAGAGTTAACGCGTAACATTATTAGACGGGGATATCCAACCGCCTTCGTTAATCGGTGGGTGCCCGTAACCCCCGCATTTAATGCAAATGAGTTGGTGGATCAATCCTACCGTCTATCCAGTAGCCTATACAGCAATTGGCTACTGGCTAAGGAGCCGGGATATTCAGCCGACGGCAGCATCATGGCGGACATGCACCAGAAATACTACCCTCATCGGGTACTTGACTTTGGATCGCTTAATTTCGCTGAGTGGGTGACCCTGATAGAGTTGCCTGTAAGTAAACTGCGATCGGCCGACTACTATAAGTTGGCCAGGGACCTCCTCCGTGTGGTAGGCGGCATTGACCTGGATACCGATGGCGTCAGTAAACGGCACCGTGCCATGATGGACATCATGAAGCTGTTAACGTCGTACGGCATTATCTTTGTCGATGGTGAGCAACTTCAAGCCGAACAGTGGGTGGAGCTTCAGCCGTTAGAGCCTATTTCGAATGGGTTCGAGATCGAAGAGACGCACCGCGTGCCTATGGGGCTGAAAGTCTTTGATGTAAGTACCGAGTATCGTCAGCGCACCGAAGGGTCCGTCGATCAACTTATTCTGGATAAGGAATGGACATGGGAGCGATCCTCTACCATCTCGCAGGGACTTGATATCCATAGGCGATCCAGCCGCAACGCACATCACTATTTAACCATTGGCGGCCTCATGCCGGGCATCGCCACCACCGATATTGAATAACCTTCCGGAGCACACCCCATGTACAAAACGGTTAAAACAATCTTCCACTCACATATTGAATTGATGGAAGCCATTCGCCAGCCCTATGCACCGTTGCCTCACTCTACACTGAATGAGAAGTATCAGATTGGCCATGATGAGCCGTTATTAGAGGGCATGTACCCCGAGATGCGCTACATTGCCATCGGGCGCGGGGCACACCTGGCGCGATTGGATTCTCAAGGGCGCGTAAAGGCCTCTGTGGCCTCACACGACGTGAATCACGCGTGTCTGTACGAGCACATCCCCTTCATCATGCGGCCCGTCGCGGAGGACCTCCAGGGCCCTGAGCGTGCCAAATACGGCATGCGGTGTTTGGAGGAACATAACGGTCAAGCCTACTTCGTCTATTACCTGCGGGCCATTGATTTGACCACCAGCTACCCGAAGGTCGAGACCATCTCCGTGGTTAACAATCAAACTGTTAATGCCGAGTACAATCCGACCAGTGCCCAGTTGAACCCTGTGATCCAGGACGTACCCTCAAACACCACGAACAACCCCAGCAGCGGCCAGCACCTGGGCGTCTCATCGGACCTGACCTTCGTGTTAGAGAAATCGGACATTGATGAAATCATGAACTGCATCATGATTATCTTCGGTGATGAAGAATACGCCACCATCTCTGAAATTGGTGTTGTGGCGGCCATTCCACAGGTTGTCAACTCCACGTTGGGCGGTGTAAACGTAAGTTATACCGAAGCCATTGCGGCATCGGTCACCACTCACATCCCGGCGAATATCAGCTTGGCATTGACGACCGATCGCATTACTGAGAACTACTCGCTGGGTAATGTACTGCCACGCACGCGTTAACCTTGCCTGCACAGGGCATAAGGAGTATACGATGGATGTTGGATTATCTCCAGTGCCCTTTGAGCGTCGATTTAGAATACTCTCGGTAGACCCTGGTACAAATCGGATGGGCCTGGCCGTTTTAGATCATGACATTGAGGATGATCAAACCTACGTCATTTGGGCAAAAACCATTCGACGGGAGCATTTATTGCGGGAGAAGCCGTGGATAGCCGAGGTTCACGGGGATCCCGAGGCCGCCGTTTTCCTCTACCGGGAAACACTGCTTCAGCAGTTAAACTGGTGGGATCCCTGTGCCGTGGTCAGTGAGGTGCCCTACATGGGGCGCTTTCCCAAAGCCTTCCAGCGCTTAACGGAAGTAGTGACGGCTATCCGTTTCGCTGTGATGGAGTGGGATATTAACGCTAAGTTAAATCCGGTTGAGCCGTCAGCGGCTAAAAAGAACATTGGGGTAAAGGGTAAGTCGGGGGATAAGACGTTGATCCCACTGGCCATTAAAAAGCGTAAGGATGTGCATTTTGATACCTTATCCGATCTAGATAAACACGATGAACATGTCCATGATGCAGTAGCAGTGGGGTTGTGTTACATCGATCAATGTGTTAAAATCATACCGTATTGACGTATTGGCACCTCCCCCGTCATCGGGGGGGGGGGGCTTTTATGTCTCTGATTACAGATACTATGTGCCGGCGCCCACGTAATATGGGCAGTTACAGTAAGGATTTTTTGAGTAGTATGGGAGGCCCGCGATGGGCAGTTACGCCACATACGGCAGTGCGGGGACGTCCGCCATTGTCATTAAGCAAGGCGCGCCTGAGACCCCGGCGGTGGAGGCTTCTCCACAGTTACCTACAGTGGATGGGGTTATTGACCCCACCGCAGTCACTGAAGGGGCTGTTGCAGCGAGTAACTTTATACAGGTTATCGACGGACATATCTTCATAAGCGGCATATCGGCGTTGGACGTGGGCTCCATCGTGGTTATCGGTCTCACCACCATCGCCACCCTTATGAAGACCTATTATGACTTTGTCGATTGGCGGGAACGGCGTTTAGCAAGACGCCAACAACAGGAGATCACTGATGGACAGGCGAATCCACCTCCATAACACCTATCAGCAAGTGGGCCTTGTGCACTTGGCTGAGACGGCTATCACGTGCACAGACCATGAGTTGGAGGCAATATCTGAGTGGCTGTCGTTACCGGATGTAGAGGGGGTGCTGGATGGCCCCGCCCTACGCCGTGCCAAGCAGTTGAATGCCGCCATCGTCAGTGGTGAATTCGATGCGTTCCTTCGCTACAAAAGGCCCGTCAGCAAGCGGGCCATCCGACGGGTTGTCAAGAGGCCTTTGATCGTTGACTACATTGCTGATCGACTGTCACGACGCAAGCGCAAGCGTAAGGTATTCGATAATCACCCAATCTTTAAGGGGGTCGTAATCGCCTTTGCATTGATTTGCGTTGCGCTCATATTGGGTTCAACATTATTGGCAGGGGATGTTCTCGACCCTGAGGTGAAGGCAAAGCTCCTACAGGATGTCATGAAGATGTTAAACTTGATCTTTAAAGACTTCCTGTAACGTTCATAAAGAAAAAAAAGAAAGATGCACAGGCCCCTACCCGCGAGGGTAGGGGCTGTGTACCGTGTATGCCTTTACGACTCTGTGATCGGTCGAACGTAATACGCCCAACCTTCACGCCCCTCACGCGAGACGTAGATCTCGTACCCGTAACCCACAATGGAGTTCAGGATGAACCATGCGTCATTACGGCGCGGTGACTGCGACAGAATGCTGAGCATGATTTCCTCAACCACCTTATGGATGTTAGGTGCCATGTCCTCATACAGGCGACCTTCCTTCAGGCGAGACTCACAGACCCCCAGCAGTTTCAGATCCCGCTCTTCAGGATCATGGCCAATGGATACAATGGTGGGTGTCATCACACGTACCAATGCATGGATGCAGCGGTCTTCCTTGCGTGAATCCGTACTGTAGAACTCACCCGTCTCGAAGCTAAACTGGTTGCGCAGGAGGAACGCAAACCGCTCCGTGAAGCGCCCACGAATACCGCGGTCATTTTCTTCCAATGCGGCCGTCAGCTCGCTAAAGTCTACCGCAATGTCGGTCTCCAGTTCCAGACCTGAGTTCAACTCGAACAGGAGAATGTGGTTGGCCAAGCGCAGCAAGCGTTGGTTAAACCAACGGTACGCATACGCATAGCCCAGCTCCCGCAGCGCGTCCATGAGGTCTGCAATGTGTTCAGAAATCTCACGTAGAGTGGGGTCGGAAGGGAGGGTGTGGAAGGAAAGGTTATCCAGACGTTCCGATTGCTCGGCGGTCAGTCCCGGCAGGGGGCAGACTACTGTTTCAATGCGTGAGCGGTGCATCACATTTTCCTGACCGGAGGTGATGCAGGAAACCCGTGCGGAGGACATGGCCATGCCCATTGAGGCCCCGTTAACCTCTTCCGTCATCATCGGGTACGTCTCTGGCACATGGCGTCGGGTAATGTTACCACCGCCGTGTGAGAGGCGCACTGAGTCTTCAACATCAAGTGCGGTAGTTGCATCCATTACCAGGTGTTGATCAATATTCACTTTGTTCACCTCGACTAGGTACTCGCCAATGGTATTGTCCGGACGACTCATGGCGATGATTTTGTGGTGGGTAGGGTAAATTGCAAGCTTACGCTTAGGCTCAACACGTCCCTCTGCGTAGGGCAGTGTGAGCGAATTAGCAACCAGACTATTCGCCGGGACCTGCACAGACCGTCGCTCGCTTCGGGATGGGGCGGGTTGCTCTTCGACCCACACATCCTGTACGTCCTGTGCTGCCTTACGGCCGTAGCGCAGTGACTCCCGTGCGGAGGAGGCGCGGTCTACGGGCTCCAATGGCGGGGGCGGGGCCTGGTGGTAACCGCCATACGGCTGTGCCGGTGCCACCGGCTGGTGGTAGGGCTGGGCATACGGCTGCTGTTGCTGCTGCTGTGGGTACTGAGGCCCCTGTTGCATTCCACCCATTTGACGAACGAAGGCATCGGCAGGGTATCGTGTGCCGTTGACATCTGTATAGTAGAATCCACCGGCACCGTCCGGGAAGGGCCCGTTAATGTTCGGGTACGTGGGGTAGTTCATATCAATCTCCTAGTGAGTGTGCGTCAAGGCTGTAATATATACTTGGCCTTTTCTCGAATGTGCTGGGCGCGTGACTGGACGTGTTCGCGCAGCTGTAAGTGTGTGGCCTCCGCCCCATGGCGTTGGCAGTGGGTCGATAGTTCGATCAGACGGGCGGCATAGGCAACATGGGCCCGCACCTTGCCGTTATCTGGGAACACCGCGCGACCTTCAACCCCTTCATACACACGCATGGCGTGCACCAGTGCAATCTCTGATAGGTGACTTAACACGTCATCGGTAAGGGATAAACTTACCAAGCGGTGTTGTACGCAGGTAAAGACTGCGTCAATGACCTCGGCACTGGCGTGTACGATTGGGTGATGAAAGTCTACATGGCTCATGCGTACGAGTAAATCGACGCGGTTATGCCCCGTCAAGAGTGCCTGTGCATTCGCTAGCCAGTGGCGGGCTAATCGAAAGTACAGACGCTCCTCACTGTCCTCCGGTATATGTTGACGGTGGCCGAGGGCATGGGCCTGCTGAACCCAGCCGACAAAACCCATCATCGGGCTTGCAAGAGCGTGTTGAGGCGAGCCAACTCCTCACGCATGATTTCAGTGATGTGTATCTCTCCATACGGCGTTAGCTGCACAAAGGGGTTGATGGATTCACGGGCTGAAGGCGCTGACTTCGTAATGAACAGATAGGAGTTCACCACACACTGGCTGGCATCCAGCGCATAGGCCGGATCGCGCATCTCACTGTCTTTGCTGGTGCTCTTATTGTCTGTGGCCTTTGTCTGAGGAACAATAGACTTGGTGGCACCAAACAGAAGACAATCCGTAGCAGTGTCCAATGTTGAGACTTCCCCGTGTCCCGAGTTCACCTGATGAATCTTGTTGGGTCGGAATAGCTTGTCAAACTTCTCCTTAACGCGAATGTAGTTAAGGCGATTACCGGTCATCTTCACGAGCTCAAACAAGAGTCGGGAAATCTGACTGACAATGTCGAACAAGAAGAACCGCGTCACCTCCATCAACTTATCCATCGAATTCGCTGGCTGTGCCTTGGCGGTCAATTCCATGTAATGGTCCACAATGTACATGAGCACATCATAGATGTTATCACGGGGAATGTCATCGTGCGCCAGGCGGCGACGCACCAACTCATCCAAGTATGAATCCACCGATTCAATGTGTGCCTGAACCTCCTCCATTGCCTTGCGCTGTGAAGTGACCTCGTTCTTCAAGAAACGCGGCAAGAGGCGGCGCCACAACATGATGTTGTTGACATCCTCAGCCTCCACCAGATCAGGCTCATGGTCCACAATGTAGAAGACGGCAGCCAGGGTACGGATGGTGGTGGATGTCATGCGATCGCGCGGAATCGCAATGCGCAAGGTCGAAGGTGTGTATTGGTAGTTCCGCATGTGGCGCGGTGGCAACCCGCGGGACTGACAAATAACCCACTCTTCCGGTGGATGGGTTTCAGGGGTAATCTCCTGATGCCCCACTACTGCGTCAGTGCCACAGTAGTGACGGAGTGTGTGCCCCAAGCCGTACTTACACAACACGTAGTGCACCAGCAATGCATGGCGCTTTGTATTGGCGTTTTTCGTATCCTTGAAAATGTTGCCATAGACGACGTCGTCTGAAATCACCTCACCGTTTGCCAAGAAAGAGGCGTGGGTGGAGCGGAAAGTGATTTTAGAGCGGGTTACTGGCATATAGATCTGGTTGGTTTCAACGGACAGGATGTTATCTGCCAACACTGGGGATACGGTAAAGGTCGCCCCACGGATACGGAACACACTGCCTGGGCGCAGGTAGGGTAACTGCAGGTAGCGTTCCTTCATCAGGCGTTTGCCCTGGAAGGTGAAATCATACCGACAGTAATAGAGGTCAGACGCAGCCAACTCAACCGAACGCTTCGAGCGCTGTGATCGGGTGGTTTCCAGGAACTGTTCCTCTGGCGTTGCCCGTCGATACCCCACGTACTTCAGTCCTTCTGGGAAAGACTCAGCAGCACACCGCAGCACCGTGTCTATGTACTCTTCAAAGCACGTGGCGATGGTGGTCTTGTTATTATATTGACTGTAGCCTAACCCCATGGCAATATCCGGGTTGATGCGGGGCTGATCATTCATGCACATACGCATCAGAGGACTATCGTACATGTACTTCTCCTTGTGAGTTTGACATAGCGCACACTATATTCGGGTCTTTAAAATATTAGTGATTTCAAGAAGGACACGGCGGTGGTGAACCCCTTCGCTATGGATGCCCAAAAACCGGTTTTATCACTCCGGCGTTTTTCATGTAATGCAATGGCCTTCTCCTCTAACTTCCGCTCCTTTTCTTCTACGATTTTCCGCTGGGCCACCACCTCTGCAACGGCGGCTTGTCGTCCTTCTTCTTTCGCCTTCGCTAGGGCCTTTTCACGGTTCTTACGGAACTGCTCCTCTTCCTCCGTAAGGGCACGCCGTTGGGGATTGTTGTCATCGTGAATGGCTTCTGCCTCCGTTCGGTATAGCCGTATCCCTAAATGTCCCTCCCCACTCATAAACTGATCCAGGCTGTAGACGTTGCGCTCCGGCTCCGTTTGATGGGGGCGCTTGGTGTAGACCACCAACCCATCCTCATTCGAGCCTGAGTGTATTGTAATGGGTATTTTCTGTACACCGCCCATGAACGGCATGTAGAGTGGCTCCGTGCGTGGCTCTGACGAGACCAACTCGACATAGAGGCCTACGCCCAAGTCCTTGCCAAACAAGTCGTAGGCACCGCCATTAGGGCCTTGTTTGGGGTGATGATTATCCCGGTCTATAACGTGGTGACTGACGTAAACGTCCTCAGCCTCTAGGTATACACCGCGATTACCCGCTAAGCGCTCCTCCCAGACCTCAACGTTCGTGACCAAACATGCGTTATGTCGGTGGGGACTCTGCTCCGTAAGCCTGGACCAATGGTGACCCCCCATGGGGGCGGTTACATCCGTCAATGCGGGGTGAATGTAGTTGCGATCCCACATGCCGTAGGTTCGCACTAAGAATATACAATGTCGCCGGTAGTTAGGTTCGGGGGTCGATGGCGGCACGCGCACGACATGACCTTGGCCATCTTGAACCCACACATCCCGACCAGTGTAGTTGCGGTACTCTCGAGCATACGCAACGTGCTGGCGATCTGGCTCATAATGGCCATATCGAAAATCTCGATCGATCATTGCCCTGTCCTTATTATGGGTTATAGGTTGACTGTCTGATAGGTAATATATGGTTCAAAATAGAGTCAACGGCATACGCCCTGCCTCCCCGTGTGGGGAGGCAGGGTCTGTATGTTGGCCTATGAAGGGACCAATAGGGCATCCAGTAAAGGATGTGGGCACAGCCAATGCTGCTTTTCGAATTGTTAAAGAGCTCCCCAGTGACGGGTGGGCTCCATGGGTTACCAGCAGATAACCCAGAGCACGCAATTAACGCTTGAAGTATTCTTCAACGCCAGCTACGTTTACAATACCCATGACCGGCAGGGTATTGGTGTACAGTTCAACCGGCTGAGCCTGTACCTTCGCAATGGTACCACCATTGTGAGAAGCGTTCGGCACATCGTGAACCAGCGGCGCTTTGTACAGGTGAGCACCGAAGGACAGCGCGTCCACACCATCCTGCGTCGGACGACGGAAGCTGATGTAGATCTTGTTGCGTACTGACTTGTGCATGGTGCTTACTACACGGAACTTGCGACCTTCACCCAGGGTACGGGCATCGCCAGAACGCATCAGCAAACCAGCCAGACGCGGGTCAGTACCGATGATGACTTCGTAGTCACGCTCAGCACCGTCGAAGTTTTCCAGTGCAGTCAGGTAACCGGAGTTCAGCAGCATGGAGTCAACCGCGGTAGTCACGGTATCGATCAGCAGGCCGCGGGCATCGTCGTAACCCAGGCCGGAGCGCTGGATAGCGATGTGGTTCTGCAGGTCGATGCTGTCTTCGTAGAAGTACGGCTTGACATACAGGCCACCGATGGTCGGAGCGGAAGCCGGCAGTACGCCAGTGGCGTGTGCCTGACGGATGCGCTCTTCAGCATTGAACAAGCAGTTGAAGGCATTGCCGTTGGAGACAACGCGCAGACCGCGACGCAGGACGTCCAGGTTAGCCGCGCCACCCGGTGCAGACACCGGACGAGTGGAGCTGATCGGGGCACCAGTGCGCAGACCGAAGTAGTAACGGCTGGGAGTGCCATCGTCCAGCAAGTAGCCGTCCTGACGCAGGGTTACGTTGGTGCGGCGAGCTTTCGGCATGTAGCCAACCAGCTCGAAGGTCACATCACCCGCGATGGCCGTCTGAGCAGCACCGGTCACCGGCTCTTCAGAACCTTCAACGAAGATGTCAGACAGTTTCACACCGTTGTTGAAGACTTCGATGTTACCGAACTCAGACGATGCGGTGCCGTGCAGGTTAACCTGAACACCGATAGACCAGCGAGAACCAGCCGGAACACCCAGCTTGCTTTCTACCATAGCGACGAAGGCATCGGTGCCAGCGATGGTGCGCATGTTGCTGTTGATGGCCACATCGTTCTTGAACGCAATGCTCAGGGACTGGTTAGAGCCTTCAGATACCGGCGTGAACAGAGCACCTGCCATGGCAGACGCATCGATCTTGAACACGTGATCGGTAGCGGTGCCGCCATTATCGATGGTGGCTTTCAGGTACAGGTCGCCCAGGTTAATATTGGACTCGATGGTGTCGGTGTCAGTCTGAACCGCGGAGCCCAGCAGACCCGGATGGTTGGATACACCCAGCAGGTCGATCTGTTCGCCGAATTTCAGCGGACGGGTTTCAATGGTTTCACCGTGGATGGTGCGCTGTACGTTCGGTACAACTGCAGCGTCAGCCAGGAACGCGTCGTTATTGGCGGCGCCATCGGCACGCGGGATGATATCGGTAGAGAAATCTTCCAGCAGGTGCGGGTCTTCAGCGGCACGCAGCAGGGAAATCTTTTCCGGACCTTCGAAGGCTTTACCGTTGGCAGCACGACGCTTGCGGGTGTACGCATACGGTACCTTGATTTCAACGATCTGACCGTGCTGGTTCGGCTCCATTACACGGGTCTTGAAGAACGCTTCGATGAACTCGGAGTTCAGTGCGTTCAGGGCCGCCATGCGAACGGTTTCAGCGCGCCAGTTATCGAAAGACTGGTTGTGGAACGCCTGCATATCCGGCATTGCAGTGGCAACACCCGGTACGAAGGTATCGATGTTGATGGTGTTGGACGGAGCAGAGGCTGCCTGCAGGATAGACTTCTGGGCCTGTTCCGGGTTACCCAGTGACAGTGCTGCCAGAGTCGCTGCTTCCATACCCAGGCCAATGCGCTCTTCGATGTGCGCCTTGTCGTAGTCACCTTCCGCCATCAGCTGGGCTTCCAGGTGGTCGCGCAGACCGGCATTTTCCAGCTGAGTCTGAACGGCTTCAAACGTGGAGCTCATGTTCTGGAAGTTCGGGGTGTCGATGCCTTCGATGCCCAGCATGGCCATCGTGTTTTCAGGGGAAATCATATCGCCCTGAATCTGTGCCAGAACGACGCCCAGTTCGGCGGTTACGTCCGCAGCAGATTTTGATTTTTTCGCGTTACGGCTGTAGATACTCATTGCAATTTCCTTTGTAACGTTACAAATTGTGGGCAATGCGCCCAAATAACGGGAGTTCCATCACGTCTGACGCTGACATGATCAGGTTCAGCGCGCACAGGATGTTGACGGAAGTGCGGGGCCCCAGATCGCCGGGCGCACTGTCTGCATACAATATCACCTTATCCGCCGTCAGTGCTTTCGCACTCAGGTGGTCCGGTACGACACCGTATGCTTTAAACTGGTAGGGGTCTGCGACATCAACAGGTGACTCCACAACCGGTTCGATACAGGGTTTAAAGATCATAGTATCGTGCCGATAAATGGCGTTCAGATTTTTGCACACACCAGCGGACTGATGGGCAATCAGTTCAATGTCGTGTGCACTCAAAAAACGACGCAGTGATGCCTCATCTTGACAAGTGCACGGGTCGACCCCCTGGGCCTCGAGGGCCGATTTAAACGTGGAATTCAAGAAGAGTACAAACATACGCCCTTGCCTTTTGTGGGAGTTATTCAACCATACGATTAGCACTGTCTTTATAGGCGCCGTCCCGATGAAAAAATATCCACATCGGAAATGCTATGTTCAGGTTAATTCCATCTTGCCACCACGACCACTACATAAGGAGATCACCCATGGGTGACCATGCACATCTCATACTCATTCGCTGTATCACGGCTGTTTATCTCTCCCATGCCGTTAATGAGTATCAGGACAAGACGCACCGCATGGTTAGCGATGTTCTGGAGCACCTCTACATGCCGACAGCCTCACTGGGGGAATACTCATCAGCACAGGTTGCAAAGAATCTACGGGCAACCCTGGATTGGATGTTGATTCAGGACAACAGTGTGGTGTTTGACGCGGACGACTTGTTGATCCGCATACGCCGTGATGTAAAGGAAGACACTTCACTGGTGGCGGATGTGAAAATGGCGTTGGAAGGCACCGACAATGAAGTTCGATGTCGTCGCCGTATTCAGAACATTATGTCTGAGTTGAGCTTTGGTTTGCGTGAAGAGCGGGTGCGCCGGGCACTGCAGTCGGCCTCCCGTGCCTTTAATAAGGGCGATGGCCCTATCGACATCGACACCTTGTTAAAGGAGACCATGAATGAGTTGGAAGCTCACCGTACGGTTGAGGACTCGGGCAATAAGAAAGGGTTCGTGGGCCGCATTACCACCGACACTCCGGAAGAAATGACAGAAGTCTTTAAGCGCTCCCAAGAGAACTTAACGGAAGAAGGCATGCTGCGCACCGGTCTGGTGGGCCTAAACCGGGCCCTAGGGGGGTATGGACTGGGACGCGGATGGCTTTGTAACTTCTCTGCCCTCACTAACCACTATAAGTCAGGCATTCTGCTGGACCTCTCACGCCACATCCCTCTGTATAATGATCCAAATCTGTGGGATGAGAAGAAGATTCCAATGGTCCTACGCATCAGTTTCGAGAACAAGCCTGAGATGGATATGCCCATCATTTATCGGGCCTTGATTGAACAAGAAACGGGGGAAGCCATTAATGAGTCTGAGATTGACCCACGCCAAGCCAGTGAGTATGTCATCAAACGTCTAGAGGACCGGGGCTATAAGTTTGCCCTGGAGTGCTATGACCCGAACCATTTCTCCCCCTATGACCTGCTGGATATCTTGCAGGATTACGAGGAGCGTGGGTATGAAATCCACCTCGCGGTGATCGACTACTTGGAACTGATCGCCAATCGCGGCGGGAAGGACCGATTGGATGAATCCATCAATGAAGCCTTCCAGCTAGTGCGCAACCACTGCTACCATCGAGGCATTACCGTTTGCACGGGCCACCAGCTCTCAACCCAAGCGTTGGAAATGTCCCGTGAGTCGCCGGTGAACTTTGCCAGCATTATTTGCAATGGCGGCTATCACCGCAACACCAAGTCTCTCACCACCAAGTTAGATCTGGATGTTACCATGTACATTGTTAAGCACGGCGAGTCAAAGTACCTCACCTTCGCCCGCGGCAAACACCGTGGCGGTGAACGCACACCCATGAAGTATCTGAACTTCGCCTATAAGTTTCAACCCGTCGGTGGAATTTGCGATGACATCAACAAGGATGTGCCTGATGTTATCTACGATCTGCCCCGCCATTTGAACTCCACTGATGTGGATGATTTTAACGACAGCATCACTGATGCGCCGACAGAGGAAGCGTGGTAATGGACGGTATTATTGACGCTGTGGTAACCTACCCCGTGTGGATTGTGTACGGACATTTCTACGTGCTGATGTCGCTACTATCCTGCGTGCTGGTTTACCTACAGGGTGACCGTATCTCAGTTTTGTGGGCGATGCTCTTCGGTCCCGTGCCATTGATTGCATTTGGCACAGCCGTGATATGTACGGGGACTGTCATTGATATAAACCTGGCGGGACTGATATGTTTATCGGTGGGCTTGGGCTTTTATGCCTTCAGCGTACCCTTGCGCACCATAAGTGATCCGGATAGGGACTCTCTATTGAATGGATGGCTAATACGACTGGAGATAGGGTCACTCTACGTCATTGTGGGGTGGCTGGCTGCGGTGGGTGAGTGGGTTGTTGAGAATCCGGTTCGCTTTCTCCCTCTGCTCATGCCGGCTGCTTTGCTGTTAATATCACCAGTGTGGTTTAAGTCGCGACTCACATCCAAGCCTGAGCGTTGGTAGATGACAAAAAAATAAAGACAGGCTAACATCCCTCCCCACTGGGGAGGGATATGGTCTATGCCTTATGGCCCCAGGCTACGAAACGATCGTAGCTTTCTACTACACTCCGGCGGGTGTAGAAGAATCCGATGGCCGAGACCGCCGCCAGGCAGTAGCCGGCGTTGAACCAGTCGCCAGTAGCCTGGTAGACCTGATGGCCGGCCAGAGCCATCCCGGCGATGATCAGGGCCACCGACAATTTGTAGAGCAAGCTCCATAGCCGGTCATCCATGACCGTCGCACTGAAGTGCGTCGCAAAACATATCAGTGACCCTACGAAGAACAGGGCCGGGGCGGTGGACCCGGCGTCCATTCCCGGAATGAAGAACAAGGCGCCGTTGATGGCGGCGCTGACAATCCCTACCAACACCCAGGCACGCTGGCGCATGCCTGATGCTTTAGCCGCCAGGGGAATGATGGCGGCGGACAACATGAAATAGAAGATAGCGAACTCGACATTATTCATATCGTTTCTCCAACGGTTATTTAAAGATACCCGACCCCTAATGGAGTCGGGCAAAAGGGTTAGATCTTAGCCAGTGCAATGAGCTCGTCATCACCCGCGGGCGTAGTAGAGCGAGCCACTACCTTGCTTGCCTCTGCTGCTGGGATGAACTTCTCCCAGTTTTTTGAGGGTAGGCGGCTCATGACCGCCTTCTTAAACGATGGTACTGGGAGGAGGCATGTGCAGCTGAGGTATTCCCCAGCTGCGACGTCCTCGCGATCTACCGGTGCAAGGGTCGCTTGAGCGACCCCCTCTCTAGAGGCGAAGAAGTACTGGGTAAAGAACCCAGACTCGTCCATCTCCATCAACTCCATTTCTTCAACCCAACTCCCGTTGGTGTCAAAGAAGTTACCCATTTTTACTGGGTAACGGTTACCCACTGCAAGTGTGATGGTAGACATGACATATTCTCCTAATGAGTTTCAAATACCTCAACACTGCTGTCTAGGACAGTGCTCAGGGGTAGATGAATGCATCTATCCATTAAGGTGATATATGGTTGAAAAATATTTGAAACAGCATAGGCGGTGCAGTAGCCCCCATGGGGGCTACTGGCTTTATATGCTCACCTCGGCCAACCGATGGATAAAGAACGTCATCTTTACCCGAGTAATGAAATGTCGGTCAGTGATCTGATCCGTTGTCGGACGGCTGGTCACCTCAATGCCCACCAAATTGCCGTAGAGCTCACGGATGCTATCCTCCTCCTTATACAGGATCTTAGCTTGCATGCCGGGGTAGAGTAGTTCAGGTGCAGCGTTATCCCACTGCATCTGGTACTCGGTCCCCAGTGAGCTGGACATCCTCGAGGTTTCAGGGAAAGGGTTATCCGTGAAGTGGTTTTCGATAAAGCGTACATTTGCCTTTTGGTCCGGCCGCTCGTCCAACAAGAAGGCCTGAACACGGTCCTTTTGATTGAACGTTACCTTATTACTGGAGATATCGCGGAAACGGTCTAACAAGTCAGAGGCCTTGGACATACGCAGGCCGTGGCCCTGGTTAAGCTGTATGCGTTCTGTGATATCCACATGAGCTTTATCGCCTGTTGCAAAGACGTAGAGCTGCTCAGAGCGGTAGAGGTAACTGCGCTCCATTGTGGGGATTTCATCCTCCGGCACGTTCAAAACCGTAATGGTCTTCTTACGGTGGTTAAACTCCCGGTTATTCATCAAGGGATAGATGAAGCACCACCCTCGATAGATGTGCCAGCCTAATCCGGTGCTATAGATACCATAGTTATCCTGCAGGTAACGGGGGAGGTGGGTTAACCGCGTGCCGTTGGGAATCACGATGTGTTTATAGCGCTCCGTGTTATCGGGCTGAATCACATCCACTCCACGCAACTGTACATAGAGGGGGTCGGTAAAGACGGAGGGGTCGATCCCGGGGTTTAGCTTATACCCCAGGAGTACCTTTAACAGCTCATCCACGGTAACGTCTTTAAAGACACCACCGGTTTCTTCCATGCGCAAGTCCGATATAATCGGCTCAACCAACTGGATGTGGATCTGCTGCATTTGAGAAATACGCTCGACCCCAGTGGCGGTTTGTGCATCCCGACCACTGGCACTGACCAACGCCGGGTTAACCGTCTCTGTTAAGTGGCCCTTATACCGCTGTGTCTTACGAATGACCTCCTTATCCTTAAGACCGTCGGCTGACTGCTCGATCTTAGTCAGCTCCACTTCGATCTTGTTCGTATGCTGCAGCATATAGCGGTAACTGACCACATCCACCTCCAGGGTTACGATATGGTCGGGGTAGTAACGGCTATTAAAGTTACCCTGAATGTGTTGGCCGACCACCCTCAAGTTTTTGGTAGGCTGACCGTCTACAATGACTACAGCATCCAAGCGCCAGTAGACCCGACGCATGGGGGTGTGTGAAAGCTCTAAGAGCTCCTGATACGTTAACGGCTTACTTACACTCATGGGGAATCCTTAAAATTTATAGGGGTCTATCTCAGGTGCAGGTTGCCGGGGCGGCGGTTGCTCATCCTCACCCCGATCCACAACAGCCAAACGGCCCACACGACGACCACCGCCCAGTGACAGATTGGAGAGTACCATGTCCCATGCAGCCAGACCTTGACCATGACGGCGAATAATCTCAACCAGCGGCGCCAGCTCAGCCTGCAGGTTCTCCAATGACTCAATATCCTCATTGGGTGGACCTTGGTAATTAGGCTCCGTACACTGACGGCGGTGAACCTCACCCAAATACTGACCTAACCGTGCATTGATTTGGGTCGAATCAGCCGGGGTAATGAGGTCAATCTGTCCGCCCAGGGTCAATATGGAGGCGATGGTGGTGAGGGGCAGCGCACGTTCTTCCGGCGTATACGCCCGACGCGTGTCCTCTTCCTCATCCCCCGTCATGTCAATCGACGACGCCATATACTGGGCTACGAAATTATCGTACGCGTTATCCACTTCCACCCGCAAACCATTACAATCATCAATGACCGTAGGTGTCTCTACATGGGGAACCGGGTTAACCATGTCTTCGTAGATGGGTGCCACACGAACATTATACCGCTCATTAAAGACACGGTACACCATCTGGTTGAAATCATCATTGGTCATCGTTGAACTCCCATTGTAATGCGCAGTAACCCAATTAACAGGATCAGTCGGTGGAATAAGGCCCACCCGGTCAGCGTGTCCACCGCCTCAATTTCAGCACGTAAAACAGCGAGGTCCACCTGACGGTTCTCCACTACATCCCGCACCGCCAACTCCAGGGGTGTCATCGCATCTATCTGGCCACGGTAACAGTTATGGGTGACCACATATGGGTCCTCAGCCGCTTGAGCGGTGGTTACCGCCCACGTGTCAGGCATCCACACGCGCTGTATACCCGCCATGGCAGCCGAACGGTGGTGAGAGGCGGTCATATAGCGACCGCTGTCCCGCAGGAGCATGGAGCGGGGTGCACGGCCTAATAGCGCGGCGTCGGATGACGTAATGGCACGCCACAGAGTTGGTCGGGTGGATGGATCTTCATCCATGACCAACACCTCATACTCGATAGGGCGCGGGTAGTGAAAACGGCCACTGCGACCAATGACTTGATTAAAGAAAGCAACGGCCCAGGGGTCGTAATCCGGCCCACCGGTCTCTTCAACAACGAAGGTCTGTAAACGATAATGGTAGAACGTCTCATAGAGCAGCCCCACCAACCGCGCTAAGGCTTCGGTGAAGTACCGGTCACTGTTCGCTGTCTGGTAGTCAATAATGGGCGTGTGACCCTGCGACAGGCGACGGCTGTCAAACAATGACTGCTTAACCGTTTTATTGGTTAGGTCTGACCGATACTCCGGCAAATCTTCACTGAACAGTTTATACTCGACGCGATACGCAGCCTGTTTGTAGAAGCTGACACGGGTGACGTTGGTCAGGGTAAAGATGCCGGCTCGCCCTGCCTCAATGTGGCCAATGAACATATCACCATAGTGAGGGACGCGCGTATTGGGATAGACGTATCCGTCGCCTGTGACGGTGGTCACTTGATTGGATGGGTCCGTTGAGTACTCCAGATCACCAGTGACGCTGAGTCTGAATTGACTGATCTGCTCGTACTGTTGCTGTGTGGCATCTAAACCTGGATCCAGTGGTCGAGCGGCCTCACCCTCAACCCTTAACTGGTGGTAGTAGGTGACGGGCCAAGGCTCACCTTCAATGTCCGTGATTAGTGGCAGACCGACGTCCGGTGCTTGGTGCATGGCACTGGTGTCAATCACCGGATCGATGTCGGTATGTAAGGGCGGTTCAGGGGGTTGATTGGGAATGAAAAGGGGCATACGGTTAACTCCTAACGCTCACTGTCAAGGTGTGCTTCTATAATAGACCGTTGTGTTAGTTTCGGCATACGGCTGTCCATGCCACGGAAGATGGCGTTGGATGTTGGAATGCGCTTAAGTGTCGCATCGTACGACTTGTGGATGATCCACTTCCCATTCGCACTCTCCAACCACCCATCCTGACCGTCCAACGTAACACCGGGATAAATGTGTTGAAGGATGGCCAGCGTTAATGCCGGATTCTTCAACATCCAGTGAACAAAATTCGTAGGTAGCCGCGTGAGGTCTGTCAACACGCCGATGCGGATATAGTACCGGCACGTAGGGTCCATCGGCAGCAGGGACCGTACGGTGCCATCAGGCTCTAACGTAACGGTGGTCAATTGCTCACGCTCACATACCCGGTAGATGTAGAGGGTATAGGGTAACTCATAGGGTCGGGTAGCTGCATCCGGGAAGGCTATCAGCAAGTCGCGTATAAAGTCCGGCAACACGTCGCTCGGGAAGTCATGTAAATTCAAGACCAAGGTGGGGTCCGGGGTATAAACCTGCAGGGGTGAGACAACCTGTGTGATAATATCGGTGTGGGTGCGATTAGGAAACCAGTCATCAATAGGGTCCAATCGATAGCCGCCATCCCCCGCATAGTAGTAGGGTGTTGGCTCCCCGGGTGGCGGCGGTATATATGACAGCACTTCACTGGGGGCAATGCTGGCAAATTTGGGGGGCTGCCAGGCTCGTATGTATTCAACGGGTATGCGCTGGTTGTGCACGATGAGGGGATAACGAGCCACCACCGATAGAATCTGTTGATAATCGATCTGCAGCTCAAACCCTACAACATACCCGGACTCTTCCTGCTCAACTGTACGGTAATAAAGGTCTTCCGTAAAGAGCCCAATGACGTTATGTTGCACCTCATTGACCGCCAATGCATGACGCGTGCCGTCCTGCGTCGAGCGGGCACTGAGTCCCCCTTCGACAAAACAGCGTCTAAGGTAGGCTGCCAGTGACTCGCCATAGTTACCTACAGACTCCCGCATCTGGTGCACGTCGTATATAAATGCAATCAAGCTATCGGGTAAGCCGTATTGGTAATGGAGGCGGTGTTCGTTTGGGATGGAATGCAGACCACCGTGAAGACGCATGCGGCGCACCAGCCCTTCTGCTTCAGTTTGATGGCGGAAACGGTAACGAAATTCCATGGTTAAACGCACGTAGGCGTAATTAGGGCGAATGGTCAACCCTACTTTATTGTCACGGAAAATATACGGGTACTCTTCACGGTAGACGGCATTGTGTAAGAGTCCTTGATCTTGCAACTCTTCACGCACGGTCAGCACCAGTTGACGATCACTGTCCAACGGCGGCAGGCGATCAACCGCCTGAACCTTGTCTTGGGTCCCCTCAGTGGTGGTGGGGTGGCCGACCGTTGTGGTGAGGAGCATGTGGGTATCGTCTGGGATACCCAGTCGTTTATTGAACTCGTGCCCCAGCCCGCGTGCAACGCTGCGGCTGACAGAGTCGGTGACTGGCGGTACTGTTAGGGTTACAACGGGCATGGGCGCATGTCCTTCTCTACGGGTTATTTAAATTCAACGGAGTCGATCTCATTAACAATGGCGGCCATCTTCTTAGTGATCTCCGCATTGATTTGAGATTCTTGAAACTCACCCTTAGTGACCATTTCATTCAGGGTCATCATGATGGATTGTATTTTCAAGGCCTGCTCCTTGGAGATCAAGGCCTTCAACTCATTGCCTTCACTGTTCTTATAGCGGTGCTCCACACCGGACAGATCGCTCTTGAGTTCCTTCATGCGATTAAACAGGGCGCTGGTATCACCCTTGCGAGCTTTACCACGCCCACCCATAGCCGTTGACATGGCTTTAAAGGTATCGCGTGCATGTGCCACCATCGCCATGGCCTGATCGGCCGGTATCCACTCGACTTGCTTAGGGGTGTGTTGGACGTTCATTAATTTGGCCATATCGGCATCAGCGGGCATGGAACCCATCACCACCTTAATGACGTTGTTGCGGGAATCAGTTGTGACGTCCGCGTAAATGCCCTTATCGCCCACCACCTCGATCAAATGGCGTGTGACGCGACTGCGGTCATCGTTTTTACGCACTCGATAGATGGGCGACTTTCGAATCTCCGGTAGGTCCGCGATACTGCCTGCGGTATCACCGATGAGTTTCGCAATCTCATCAATCTTGGCATCATCGGCACCATTCTTGATGATGTCTTCCATCATGTCCAACGCTTTCGTGATGTTGCCCTTTTCCAATGCCTTGGAAAGTTCATCATTGATGGCGGTGACCTTCTCAATGGCCCGTGCACCGCTGTCCTTAATGGTCTCTGTTTGACGGACATTCGCCGACACCTGTGCCTGGGCACCGGCACCCTTCTCTTTAATAACCGCCTCAACCTTCCGCTCAGTTGCTTCAGCCCGTCGGGCGTTACGGTGGCTGTTAGAGAAAATAGCCTTCCACAGATCAGACAGCTTTTCACCAATCATTCGGAAGAAGTTCAATATCCCATCAAAGATCGCACCTAAGAAGCTGCCGATGCCCTCTTGCCCAATCAACTGCTCAGCCCCCAGTGACACTGCCATGGCGTCTACAATCGGTTGGGGCGTATCATCCGCCATACGGGCGGCGGCATGGTAATGGTTAGTCAGGGTGTCCAATGCCAACAGGGCGTTTTCGATATCCAAAATGTCGTCATGCATATTCATAGCTGCGCTACCTAATCGTTAATCGTTGTCACATGATTCCTATTGACAGCATAAACCCACACCCCTCTCGGGGTGTGGGCTGTCTAACGCTCAATCATAAAGATTGTGTGTCTTGACTTACTTTGCTTCTTTCAGGTTCTTCACAGAAGCCAGGGCAAAGCTGTACGCCGCAGAAGCAGTCTGAGAGGCCTGCTTAACCAGGTCGCGGTTGATCATGCGCTGGTTGCGGGTGATGGTACCAATGGAGTCGATCAGGCCGGTCAGACGGCGAGCATCTTCACCTTTCAGCTCTTTGTTGCTATTGGCAGCCTTAACCAGGTTGTTGCCGTTCTTTTCCATTTCGGAATCGAGCTTCTCGGCGTCACGGTTGGCATTCTTGCCGTCCAGAATGACGTCGCAAAGTGCCACAACTGCGTCAGCCATGCTGCCGGCTTCGCTGGCAGACAGAGCTTTGGATTCCAGTTTTTCCTTGGACTCCGGGTTCTGGGACCCATAAATGGTAACGTTGGCCGGCTTGTTATCCTTGATAACGGAGGCCATGAACGCATTACCCAGCGCCAGCTCAACCGCGTGTACGGTAGCGCCGTCAGCTTTCGGCAGACGCTTATCCTTAACAGCATTCGGCTTCATGCCGTAAGTCGTCAGCACATCACCGTTATAGGAGCGGAACATACGAACGAGTTCGTTCTTAGCCCAGTCGCCATTCATTTTGTCGGTCGGCGTGGCGGCGAGTTCTTTACCGAAGCTCAGACCGGCATCCAGCAGTTTCTTGGAGAACAGGATATCTTTCATCTGTTTGGTGAAGGCCTGCAGGTCAGCGACCTTAACGTCACCCAGCTTGTCGCCTTTCTTCAGGTACTGGCCGCCTTTAACTTCCAGCTTGTCCTTTTCCGGGGTACCGGTAGCCTTGGAGGCCTGTTCAGACAGTTTCTGAGCAGACTTGGACAGACGACCTACCATGGAGATGTTTTCGTCGAACCACTTCATAACGGCCTTCTGGGCGTTCTTCAGCATGGTAACGAACTTTTCCCACAGCTTTTTGATAGTGTCGGTGATAGCTTCGTTGGCTACCTGGGTTGCCGTTACACGGCCGCCGTCACCTTCGAAGGATTCCATGGACGGCATGGTTTCAACAACCTGCAGGCCACCGAAAGCGGACAGCATGCCGTCGGCGCCAGCAATAACAGCACCAGCAGCCATTGCGTCCATGCCACCCTGTTCCTGGGCAGTTTCAACGTAGGTGTTCAGTGCTTCCAGGCCCAGCGCAGTGCGGCTGATGTGGGACAGAGCAGATTCCAGGGCATTGACTTCAGCTTCAGTTTCCTGATAGCCCATGATGACATCGATGTCTTCCAGTGCAACCACGTCAATATCGTCGTGTGCGGAAACCGGTGCCAGTGCAGTCTGCAGAAGTGTATCGTAACTCATGAGGAAATTTCCTTCTTTAATTGACAGTTTTTGACGTCAGACGCCCTACGTCACAAGAGCGCCTTGTCGACATACAATACGTTAGGGATTTAACACGCGGTCCCGAAGACCCGCCAGTCGGTTCATGACGTATACCGTCGCCAACATATTTGAGAAATCACACGCCGCTGTTAACGGATGAATGCGGGGGAGCGTAGGTGCACCCGTATAGGCATTCCGCTCACGCAGAGTTCGGAGGTGCTCCATCAGGGCTTTGTCATAACGCGCCGCCCGACGAGCCCCTATGACCGGCTTTAATCGTACGCTCGGTTCCATAAGATAGAAAAGAGCGCGGACAGGTGAGACGCCAGTCTGCATGCGCATAATGGCATCCTGACCACAGTCATACCATTCAGCTGGCAGTGTTATCTTACCCGTACGCACCACGTCTTCTTTAAACTGCACCGGGTAGCGGTTCAGAATACGGATGACGTCGGTAACATCTCCCATGGTGTATTCTTGACCATCGGGGGTATGGTAGACTTCACAAATGCGCAGCCAGTCAGCCGGTTTATCGATGATAACCATATCAGGCCTCCTCGACCAAACGCTCCAGTTTAGCGTTCAATTTATTCAGTCGGTTATTGTAGTAATCCAACTGTCGTTTCAACTTGGCCAGTTCTTCGGGGTCACTTTCCCCCTCAGCCTGACGGCGCAGCATCAACAGCTTGACCTGCAGCTTTTCAACTTCCATCTGGGACTCTTCCTGGACATTGGCCAGATAGAGGTTCCACTGGCGCCCCATGAAGTACACGAGAGAGCCCACCACCGGCAGGTAGCCGAAGTTCATGGGGTCCATCTTACGGCCGGAGGTACGCACCAGGGCATCGTGGGTGACGGGATCAAACTGGATCTTGTTCAGTTCTGCAAACGCTTCCCGAATATCTTTCACGGGTCGCAGCATAGCTGCCAGTACGCGGCCGAAACTTTCAACGTTGTGGCGATCTTCTACAAACTCACGGTCGACTTTATCCACCGGTGAAACAATATCACGGTCGTTGACCATGTCGTTAGCGGCAACCAGAATCAACTTACGAGCATAGTCGACGAAGAAGCTAATAGTGGCGGTGTAGCGCAACATCATCAGTTTCTGGTAGTCAAAGGTGTCGCGCAGGACAACGCCCGCGTAGAGACCGTCGACGTATTCGGCCAGGTCATTCTGCTCTTTAATGCGCAACTGGATCGCCTTGTGGATAGTCTCCACCACATTGCCTCGATAGCCTGGCACTTCCTGGCGCAGAACCTGGTCGATTTGACGCATATTGGTCTGAATGTGCTTGGCGAACTCTTTACCCATCGTATTATAGAAAGGTTCAAGATCCCGGAGCTTTTTATGCGATGCGTTGAGGTCTTCGTGCAATCGCATCTTTTCAAACGTAGGGGTAAGGGCTTTGGCAAATCCCACCAGCGTACGGGTAGCCTTTTCAGATAACTTCATCGTTCCATCCTTATTACAGGGTGTTGGGGGACTCGCCCAGCTTGTAGGCCTTCATCAGCGCCGACATGTCCATGGCGTTGGCGTTCTTACCATGGTTTTCGATGTCGCGGAAGGTAAAGGTACCTACATCATCAATGCCACGCTGATACAGATTAAAGCGCTCCATACGGGCATCCACTTCAATCACCAGCATGGCATTGGTCATCTTGAAGTACTCCTGACGAGTGCGGAAGCGTGACATCTTCCCGCGCAGGGCCATCTCGATGTCTTCCATGGAACCCTTCGAGACGATGTGGATGGCCGAGGCGTTGTTGATGTTGGAACGACCGGTCAGCAGGCGCTTAAAGAATCCACTGCGTTTACGTTCCTGGATCTCTTTATAGAGACCAGTCTCGTCATTGAGCATCGCCTTACGGTCCGCCTCAATCAAATCCAGGGCAAAGAGATAGTCCTGCACGGATTCAATTTCACCGGCACGGAACTGATGCAGGCGGGCCCAGAAACCGTCATCGCGGTTGGCGACCGTAACCAATTTCGGCAGTGCATCGGTGGAGACAACCTTAGGGTTGATGGTCAGGGTCACCGGCACGGTCACCGTTTTACCTGGTTCACCCACACTGACGTGCAGGAGACGACCTACAGCCAAGTTAGCATGGGCTGAGAGATCCGGGGCCTTCTCCTCCAGGGTCGGCTCACCATCGAACATTGGGAGCTTAAAGCTTTCCTGCGCCGGCTGACTGTCGTTAGCGGTGCGCATGCGATCAGCCATAGTGCGGCGAATGGAGCGGGTGACATTGGAATCACTGGAGGTGGAGAAGGGGGCCAGGAGATCCACCGTCTGTACGCCGTTAATGGACATGCCCACGGCCACCGCCTGCAGATAATGTGAAGCGAAGATCGCACTGGCGGTCTGCAACAAATTCTGAACCTGATCCTCAGGCAGGAGTGTAATGTCCTTACCTATAAGGGTAACGGGGGAGAGGCGCGTGTGGTTGGTAAATTCCGGCAGGGAGCCCGTTGGATCGTCCGCCAGGGCGATGGCCACCCGTGAAAATGCGGACATGGCCAAACCAGACACGTCCTTAGCTAAATCCTTAATCATTACATAATCCTCGATCGAGTTGGAGCGACATATGTCAGATAGTTTTTTTAAAGATCCCCTCGGGTCTATTGACCGGGCCTTTGCCAGCAAGGGCCTCGGCGAAATCAGTGCGTCCACTGGTAACCTGTTTAAGGGGTTTAATCACCGTGGTGGCGGTAACGTCGCACCCGCCAACATGGACAGTCAGGGCTATGTTTTCTTTACAAAACCAAACCTGAATTTATCATACGATAACGTCACGAGTGTACGGCGATTGAGTTATTTAGCGGATCAAGACCCCCGTTCGATGGGGGCGTGCATTCGCTCTTTGCTCTCCCCTCGCGTGACCAACAACTGGGATATGTCCTTGATGCCGGACGACGTGGATATCGAGGGTATCAAACGTAATGAGCGCAGTATCTTCGTTGATGACTTCAACCCCTTTATTACACCGCTGTCCTGTTTGCTGGTGACGCTCAGTGGCTGGCCAGACATCGTGGTGGATGCCTATACTTCCGGCGCCGGCATGCGTAATGAAGTCGTGGGGTGGGCCGATGGCATCATTGACTTCTATGGAAACTACGATCTAACCGCTAACTTCAGCAACATTGACGGTGATCCCATTACCGCTATTTTCCAGGCGTGGATCGAGTACTCCTCTCGGGTAGCCACCGGGGCCATTGACCCCTACCCTCAAATGATCGCCGAGAATGAGGTTGACTACCAGACGCGCATTTACCGCATTGTGCTAGACCCGACCCGCACCTATGTTCGTAAGATCGTGGATGCGTGTGTTGCCTGGCCTAACGCAGCACAGTTGAACCTGGACTACAATGCCGAGTCCCCCTTTATTGAGGGCGATGACCAGATCAGCGTACGGTTCAATGCCATTGGTGCCCGCTACAACGACCCCAGAACCATCTATACCTTTAATCGGACAGTTGAGACCTTCAACCCCTACTTGCGCGGAACGACAGCCGACCGACAACGGTCCTGTCAAAAACTCACTGTGGCTGAACGGACCTTATTTTCCTACGAGTATTCATATCCGTATATAGGTGACAACTTCGAGCTGGAGTGGTGGGTGCCGAAGAACATCTATAATGCACGCAAAGCCTATTTCGGAAACAGTGACAACTCTTAACGTGGAGCCCCGCTATGAGCCTGAACCTCTCCAAGGTCAAATCAACGATTATTAAGCAGACAGGTGACCTGTACGCCTCCCCTGCCAGTGTTCAGCAAGTTGCACTGGATCTGCTGGAAATAGCCACTGAAGGGGATATCGACATTCCGGATCCTTCCAGCCCCTTTATGTTCCTCTTAGAGGCCAGTGCGACCCAGGCTGCGACCGCCTGCTTGAAGGCCGAGTCCGTGGCGATGGAGCGCTATCCCCGTTTGGCCCAAACCTACGAGCATCTATACCACCACATGGCGGATGCGGATTACCTGGACCGCTTCGCCACCCCCTCCCGCACGGGCATTACCCTGGTGATACCAACGCAGACCCTGAAGGAGTTTGCGGTACTGGATATGGATGCGGGGGTACGTCGTGTACGAATCCCTAAAGAGACTGTCATCAATGTCGGGGGGTTGGACTGGTACTTGCATTATCCCATTGTCATTGAAATTGGCGGTAATGACATCATACACGTCTACTATGACCTCTCCGCCAACACGCCGTTGATGGATAACCTCTCCAACCTGTTAAGCTATCAGCTCGTGAATAACCTGGATCGGGAAGAGCTGGTAATTGACATTCCTGTCGAGCAATTGTCGCTGGAATCCCTGACCACGCCTGTATCCGTCAGTGTAGGGTTCTCGGGCGTATATACCTTCTCGGATCAGTTCTATTACCTAAGGGCCTATCACCGGTGGGGGGCTGGCGAGTGGCAGGAAATGCGGGTTACGCATTCTGACATGGTGTTCGATATTGACCATCCGACGCTGGTGGTGAAGGTTGAGGGTGGTGCTATACACACCTATATACCGGACATCTATATGACATCCAACGCCATCGGCTCTCACCTACGACTGGACATCTACACCACCAAAGGCCCTGTTAACATGGATTTGATGGACTACGCCAGTGAGGACTTTAATGTCCAGTGGCGAGACCTCAATGTGAACGGCAGTCCTGAGGTGCAGGCCCTGGCCAACATCAACAACATGCGCATCTTCGCAGCCGACCCCATTACCAGTGGCCGTGACGGACTGTCATTCGAAGAGTTAAAGGATCGTGTAATCTACCGCAGTGCTGACCAGCGGGCGTCTATCACCTTTAACGAACTGTCGTACCAATTAAAGGACCGAGGCTATACGTTAGGGCGGGCTAAAGATACCGTAATGGAGCGCCTGTATATTTGTGCGAGGAGCATCCCTATGCCAGAGGGATCCTCTATTAGCACGCCGATTGGGGTTCGACATGCGTACATTGGACTGGATAGTCAGAACACGGAGTACCGGGACATCCTCCGCCCCAACTATGGGCGTGTGACGCTGATGCCCAATGCAATCTTCAAGGGTGAGCACGGTACGGCCTACCCCGTATCAGACCGTGAGCGCTATGCACTGGATGCCATGGACGATGAATCACGGGCGGCACTGTTGAATGAAGGCAACCACTACTTCACGCCGTTCTTCTATGTACTGGATGCCGATGTAGGGTTGTTCAGTGCACGGACTTATTACCTGGATGCCGGTCGGCGGGTCTCCCAATCCTTCATCGATGCTAATGACAGTATCCCGTATCGGGTTACGACTCGGGACATGACGGTTCGTCGAGAAGAAGATCGATTCATTGTGGAGGTATTGGCCGAGCACCCGGCAGGGCTGGAGCGACTCTATGGTCAGCTAACCTACATTGACAGCAGTGACCGTCGATACTCCCAACGCATTGAGCAAGAGCCGGTGGACAGCAAAACCTCACGGTTTACGTTCACCCTGATCAGTAACATGGATGTAACGCCCGATGACTTGCTGGGGTTCGTTAACTTGATCGGTCAGTCCGGGTCACCGGAACTCATCTATACGGAGTTGAGCGATGTGTTCCACATCTTCTACTTCCGTGAATCAGCCTCAACCAGCCCCACCCTGTTCGATCATTACTTGATTCGGGATGGACTGGGGTCTGTTGTGGCCATCACACATGAATCCTGTCGCATCCGTTGGGGATACAGTCTGCCCACGTTGTTCTCCCGTACACGGGCAACACTCTTACCGCCTGTCTATGAGCGATACACGGAGAGTGTACCGGCGACCTATCCTGAGAATGTCTACCGCCGCGATGCTGAGGGTAAGCTGGTCTGGGTACGGGATCCTGAATCCGGACGCCCTATCTTCGACATCATCCACCGGGCAGGCGAGACAGTCTACTTGAACGGGGAGGTTCAATATGAACATGCCGTAGGGGATGTTGTGATGCGTAACGGGGAGGCGGTAGTGGCTGAGGCTGAGCGCATGGTGTGGGAGATCTCCCCGCTGCTCTTAGACGGGCGTTATCGTTACGCCACGGCGCCTGATGCCGCTGCCTACCGAGACAGCATTGGGGATGTGGTGCAGGGGTTCCTGACTCATGACATCGCCACCATCACCCCCACCCTGATGGAGCGCACTGAGCTTCGGTATCAAGCCACCGCATCTGTGGGTGAGACACTGGTAACAGTGGATGGGAAGAAAGATGTGTTGATGGAAACGGGCCTTGCCTTTGAAGTGAACTACATGCTGACGCCTGCGGCTTATCGCGATACATCGCTGCGCAAGCAGTTGATTCGCTTTACGCGGGATACATTGGCCCGTGTCGTGGACAGTCGTACCTTCTCCATGGGGCGCACTATAGAAGCACTGATGCGAGGAAATGCGGATGTTATTAACGTGGCTATTAACAATCCCATTCACGGTTATAACGTAGCGCGCATTACCGGTGACAACATGCATTTCTCAATACAGCCCCGGTTAGTCTTACAGTCTAATGGTGATACCAATGTAGAGGACAGCATTGACGTTACCTTTACACTGGAGCGTGAGATCGACTACTAAAGCATAAACCCCTCCTACCCCCTCATCGGGGGTAGGGGAGGGTTATTTTAACTGTTACACACGGGAGGCCTTGTATGCCTTGTGAATGTCCATAAGGCTGTTAGCAATGCCACCATGAATCACCATGCCATTGGCCAGAGTGCGCATGCAGTTCAAGCCCAGGCGGGTTCCACCTAACAACATATCCCGCAAGCTGTTAATGATGTCGATTTGACTATCGGGGGTAATGCGAATGCCTTCCTGGGCAATCTTATCGTGCGCCTGTTTAAGCCGTTTATTACTGCCTTCGAAACGCTCCATCATTTCAGCCACATGGTCCACCACGTCGCGGATTTCCTCAGCCTTGTATTCGCCCTTGATGACTGCTTTCAGCGCACCATCGGCCAACCGGGGATTGCGGCGTGGGGCTGCCGCCAAGCGCTTGATGGTCGCCGAGAGGCGGTTAGTGTCCGTTAGGCCGGGGTGAGGGATATCCCCCCGCAACAAGATCACTTGGTCATCCGACTGTTTGGTTGACTGGTCCGCCATGCGTGGGGACTGAGGCTCCGTGTCGTGTGAGAGGAGCCACCACCAGCTGTCCGTAAAGGCATTGGCCGACCACAGAACGTTGATGTGGGTTCGCCAGTCGCCTGTGGGGTAGAAATGCATCTTTCGATATTCGGCGGTATTCTTAGATCGGTTGAGGACGATCAGATCCTCCTCCAAGAAGTTGATAATGCCTTCTGTCGCTTTTCGATAGTCCTCCATCGCTGCCAGGATCGGTTTTGAGGGCGGAACGCGCTGAATGTTGTCCTCCAGGACTTCGTGGAGGCGGGAGCTGGCGACCGCATTATACCGACGGCTGTCAAAGAGGTCATCAATGGCATCCTGGTCCTTGCTGGCGACGGCTGGCTTGAGAACCTTAACCGCGTGCTCAATGTTGCGGTCAACTTGACGACCAATCGAGCGTTCGAACCCTCGCCGGAATTGTCGGGTAATCCACCCTACCAATCGACCTACCAATTCAATAACCTTTCCTACTGCCTTGAGAAACAGGGACTGAATGGTTTCTAGGATGCCTTCCATGGCCGGGGAGAGGTTAGTGGTACTGGGGCGCTGTGTGTAGCTCATGACGGGATGTAATTGGCTCACCAGCGTCGGGGCGATGCCTTCCAGGGCGGTAATGTCCCCTCGGCAGACACCCTCAGCACGCATACGCTGGAGGGCATGGGCCAGTATGTCAACCTCTGTCTCCGCAACGGTGATCTCCATGCTCAATTCATCCATCTCAGCGAGCAAGGACTCCAACTCACAAACCATAGAATGCCTCCAGGGAGATAGCGCCACGCTGGGCCTGGGGAGCCTGCCCCTCGGTCAGCGTTTGAAGACGCTTATAGGTCTCATCGATGACCGCCATGTCAGTGGTTTCCCAGTTACCAATAGCCTCAGTGAAAAGTGTGCGGGCCGGGTCGGACAGTGCATTGCTAAAGCGCTCGATGCACTGCCACCAATCGGCCTCATGCTCCAACAGCTGACGAGCGATTTCTTTCGCAGTTTGGATAGCCGGACGACGCGCCCCCTCCGGGAATGGCAGGTTATCGACGTCACGCTGCAGGCCCCTCAGCATGCTGGCGGTTCGACCTGAAATCACGGCCACCTCACGCTCGGACTCATTGATAGACAGTATATGTCTAAAGAGCATCTCGCTGACCGCAAAGGCCCCCAGCTCACCGTTCTCTGTAACCCGTGCCAGGGCCTCAAGTTTATCGGCGTAATATGACGATGTAAAGAAATTCCGCTTATGTGCCCAGCTACGGTATTGCATGATGCGGCGGCAGAGCTCTTCCACCATAGCCGTGTCCACGTAGACTTCCTCACGGATGGCGTAGACGGCCTTATGTATGATGGGGTGGTATTCGCTCTCCCACACCTCATTTAACATCAGGCGGTTGGAGACGGGTTTGGCCGGCAGATCCTCGCAGAGCGTCAGGGCCACCACGGCGGTGTCGGGACTGAAACGGTGAAGCCCACCCACCATACTGGGGGAGCGGAGTAAGTTAACGAGGGCACTATGTTTGGGTGATTTCATGATACCTGTCCTTGCTGGCGGAGCAGTGCAGCCGCTTCATACAGTCGGTTATTCGAGAGGTCCTCCATGAGTAACTGGAGTTCCATGTTGTTCGCCTGGCGACGGATGGCCGGGCGCAGTAATTTTTGAATGCGGACAATGTAGCCGGTGTGGATTTCCATCTTATCGGTAATGGATTCAATGGTCTTCAGATCCGCAAGGGCCTTGGCAATGGCATCGGGGTCTAAGGTTCGATCCTTTAACAGGGCGCGAATATCATTCGCAATGGCCTTGAACCGGCGCGCATCGTAATCGTATTCTTCCTCTAAGCCATTGACCATCAGGGCGATGATGGGGAAGAAGATGATCGGTGGCACCGCTGCGACCATCAGCGTAATGCCGACGAAAATACCAACCTGGGTGAGGTGGAAGCGTGTCTTACTCCAATAGGCATCTGACCCATAGAAGCGCAGCAATTTATCCAGACCCGTAACCACTTCGACGCCGTAGCCCATGCGGGATGCGAAGTTGTCGGCCAGTTTCTCAAACCCGCGCATACTGTAGATATCTTCACCTAAGTCAGAGCGCACAGCCTCAGCGTGGGCCTTCAACAGTAAGACGGAGCATTGCTCAGGGTTCGTTGCATGCTTCAACTCCTCGATCTCACTAACCGGCACGCCCGTGTTCTGCTCAGTCTCATTAACAATGAGCATCCGGACACTCTCTTCACGAACCCCCGCCATGCGCCGTGCGGCATCCTGGAGGATGTAGTTCGTTGTGGAGAGGTCGCCCAGGGCATACAGGTAATAAAAGGCATGGCCAATTTCATGCAATACAATCGCCGTGACTTGACGAATGGTGTACCCACTGTCTTCCGCTAACAACTCGGTGCCCAGGTTGATGGTCACGGGAATCTTAGAGTAATCGCCACTCACCCGCACCCGACGGATGTCCACAGTGCCGTCGATGAAGTCACTCTTCTTAAAGAGTTTATCCGTATGTTCCCCGTTTTGAAAGTACCGTCGCCATTCATTGATAACCGGGCAGTTAATGTCAATGTCCGGCACGTAGACCGAAGCCCCGGCATCCGGGTAGAGTTTAAGGGTGATGTCCATGCCGGTGGCTTTGGAAAGGGCGGCGTGTACGCTGTGGCGGCGGATGTTTTTCCATTCGACGGGGTTGAGTGCCCGCAGTTTGGTCAGTTCCTCTTCGACAACCTTAGGCAGGAGGTGGTTCTTTTGAAAGTCGATGGCTTCAAGGCCAATGTCCGGCAAATGCATGATACATCCTTCTGTTGAAAAAATAAAGTCCCCGCCATGGTATGTCCAACACGAGGAGTTTGTTATGTCAGATCTTAAACGCGCCTGTATGCATGCCACCTACACCAAAGCCAACGATGGCTCTAATAGCGATATGGTGGTGGTGAAGGAGCAGGTTCACGAAGTCATTGATGGGGTACTGACGGTCAAGCCCAACCTGCGCATAATCAAGGACTATGAGCGGCCGTATTGGATTACCAAAAAGGCACACCAGTCAACACATAAATTCAAGAAAGAATATGAGGTACTGGAAAACCTTGACATGCACATGACCACCATGGCCCGTGCCCCCTTTCGAGTGGCCCGTGCGCTAGGGGTGCGTAACCCACGCCCATGGTTAGGTGAGTTGAAGGAAAGCCCCTACCTCTATGGGCTGGACGTCCCCGTGGAATCCCTCATTAAGAAAGAGTATGCTGATCGCTATCCTGGTCTCTCACCCGATGCCACAGTGGCGGCCTTGGACTATGAGACCAACGTATTCTCCGAGGCGGGTGAAATCATTTCCGGCTCCCTCACCATGAAGGACAAGGCGATACTGGCGGTGAGTCGCGAGTTCCTCGGTACAACACCGGATGTCGATAACCGCATTACTGCCGCATTCCACAAGTATCTGGGCGAGTATGTCAAGTCCCGCAACCTTAAACTTTACGTCAAGATATGCGATAACGACCTGGGCGTGGTTCGGTGCTTGATGGGGTCTGCCCATAAACTCAAGCCCGACATCATCTCCATCTGGAACATGGCGTTCGACGTTAATAAAATGCTGGAGACATTGAATCGTCATGGGGTTGATCCTAAGGACATTTTCTCTGATCCTTCAATCCCACCCGAGTACCGATCCTTTAAATGGTTGGAGGACCGAGAGCAAAAAGAAACGGCAACCGGTAAGGTCACCAGTAAGCACTTTGCCGACCTCTGGCACTCCGTCATAGCACCAGCTAGCTTCTATATCATTGACTCCATGTGCTTTTTCAAGCGCAACCGCGTGCGTGAAGCCAACCGTCATAGCTATAAACTGGATGCGATATTGAGTGAAGAATTGAACCTGGGTAAGTTGCGGTTTGAGGAGGCGGATGGCCATGGGGATGGCCTCGAGTGGCACAAATACATGCAGACCCACCACAAGATCGAGTACCTCATCTACAACATCTTCGACTGTGTGGCATTGGAACTGTTGGATGAGAAAACCCGCGATTTGTCCCGCGCCCTACCGGCTGCGGCAGGTCTGATTCCCTACAGTAAACTATCATCGGGCCCAACGAACTTGGCTATCAACCTGCATTTCTTCTTGATGGAGGAGGGCAAGGTTATCTGTACCTGTGGGCCGAGCATGCGGGAAGAGTTTGACTCAGCGCTCATCAATATGAATGGGCACATTGTTACATTGGCGAATGAGCTCGTGGCCCGTCAAGGCACACCCGTTGTCTCTGATTCTGAAGACCTTTATAGTCGCATCTATACTCAGCTGTTTGATATTGACATCGCCAGTGGTTATCCCACCACCGGCTATATCATGAACGTCTCCAAGGAGACAACCCTGCGTGAAGTTTGTGCCATTGAAGGGTACAATGAACAAGAGCTCCGTCGAATTGCAGTAGATTTAACAGGACTGCGTGTTAACGCCGTCAACCTCGGTAAAACCTTGTATCAACTTCCAGACCTCAATGAGGCACTGGACCTCTATGAAAGGGTGTGGGAATAACCACATCCTATGCATGCCGTTCAACAACGTCAAGAAAGGAATATTCCTATGAGTTCCAAACGTACACAACAGAACACCCAGAACACCCAGGCTCCGAAGGTCACTGCGGATGAGCCGAAGCTGGAAACCACCCAGCCGGCTGTAGCAGAAACAACCGAAGCACCTGAAGAGACTGTTGAGCCCACCGCAGTTACCGAAACCCCGGTACCCACTGAAGAGCCTGCTGCTGAAGCTCCGAAGGCCACCCCGTCTGCCGCTGGCCCCAACCCGGTGCTGGTGGAAACCATCGAGCAGTACATCGCCAGCATGAACCCGACTCGCTTGATTGATCAGAATCGTGACGGTGTTGTGCAGCAGCGCAAGTTCGCTAATGCTGTCGTCGGTGCGCTGGGTGAAGCCAACCGCGCACTGTTCCAGTCCAACATGCGTTTCCTGTTGGAAACCATCCAGGATGATGAAACCGGCGTATTCAATGAAACTCACGTCTTCCGTTTCTATGACCATGTGTCCTGGACTGACCCGGCTGCGCGTCGTGAAGCTGAAGCCTTGATCACCCTGCTGATCAACGTGGCGGATGAAAAGACTCGCGCCAAGAACGCACGTCTGCTGATGGGCGGTGAGTTCATGTCCCGTCTGACTGCCCGCCGCGGTGAGCAGATTGCGGCTAACCTGCGTCGTTTCTTTGACATCAAGTCATAAACTGCAGTGCATAGGCCCTCTCCCCCTGATGGGGGAGAGGGCTAGTATGCTGTCATCTAAGCATAGGACGTCTATAGTACCACCGTTTCAGGCGCTCACCATGGCCGTAGACATCCACCAGGGCAATACCTGCAATGAGGTAGAACACCAGGGTTGTCGATAGCCAATAGCTCACGCCCTCGGCAAGCTCACCGTACATACCTGCTGTAAATATAAGGCAGGCGCTGTAGAACCCCAGTACATAACTCGATCGAAATCGATCACCATACAGCATGTAAAAAGGGTACAGTCCATAACACAGTCCGTGAATGAGCATTATCCAGACACGCGTTGCTCCCTCTACGTATAGGTAAAATAGGCTGGAGCTACCAATGGTAATGAAGGCACTGGCAACCAGTCGGCGGGTTGAGAGGTGTCGCATACGTTGGGTAGGCTGACATGCATCGTACACCATCATCGATACCCACGCAACTGAATCAATCAATAGAAATAAAACAATAGCATGTGTGGGGTCAATTATAGTGGTCATAGCAGGGCCTCCCATTATGGTCCATAGCATCCGAAAAAAAAGAAATAGAGACTACCCTACCCCCGTTTGGGGGTAGGGCATGTCTATTAATGGACTTGTTTCGGGGATGGGAAGCTCACCACCTTGCCTGCAGGCTTAGGGTCAGGTTCCTCAGCCGGTTTAAGGCAGGCCTTCGACAACTCGATTGGGCAGATGAAGCCCATAAAAACACCCGACTCACTGTAGCGGGCGCGGCCGCCGAGTTCCTGCATGGTGGCGATGGGGATGTACTCATCTAGGTTATCCCCATTGTACACGCTCAGTACCATCAACGGGGAAAACGCTACCGTTTGATTTTTACCCTGAAAGGTTAAATCCACCAGGTAGGTTTGGGTTTCTTCATGCCAGGTCATATTGCCCACGGCACTCGGGGAAAGGTTAAGGGTGATAAGGCCGGTCTTCAGCCCCCGCTCATCGGGATGGGGGTGGGCAATCCATTTACAGTGCTCCAATGGCACCGCCTGTGTGGTGGTGGCGGGATGGAAGTCGGTATCGTCAGAGGCACCCACGAACACGTCCACGTAGACACGCGGGCCAATGGAAAGCATCTCATCGAACACAATATCGAAGCGCTCACGGCCATAGGACAGGTCGAGTTTGATTGTGCGCTCCATCGCACGTTCTCGGATGGCGGCAATATCAGACATGGTAAATCCTTTATTTGGTAATGGAATAGGGGGTGGACCAACGGATAACGCTCGCCGTGGGTAACTGACCCACACGCAACAGGTACCCGATCACACACATGCGTAGGTTCAACCACGTGTTGCGTGGGTGGTAGGGCATGCGACGTTGCCCCATGTAAAGTTGGCTACCACGACAGTAATCATCGAACCGCATGGGAAGCGTCGTTGATTTAGCCGTTGGGGTGGAGAGGATGTAAATCATGGCAATGCCCGGTGCGATCTCGGGATCAACCTCAATGTGTAGTTCTGTCATGCGACCTTCCACTTAGATGTCGTGTGTCAGTGTATAACTGTGAGTCAGGGTTTGATAGCGCACGGTTCGATCTGACCCGCGGTCAATCCGCACTACGGATTCGCGCTCCAGTGCCCGAAGGAAATGCTGCATTATCATGTCCTCACCGGCGCAGCCTGACCAAATAGGTAGCAAGTTGGTCATAGTGGGACCGTAGAGTTCTCCTACTTGCTCCATAGCGTCAATGGTGTAGGACCCACTGCGGGTGGGTGTCTCGTATTCCAGGTAGAGCGTTGGTCTACCCGAAAGGTCTTCTGAGAAGTCGACTTCGGTGATCCGAATATCACTCAAACGAGGGTTCTTCAACACATACTCTTTAAGACTGCGCAGGGTCGGTGTTACTGCAGTCAGACAATTGTCATACACCACCATGGTTTCCATACTCCTGTTATTTTTTAATGGATATCGCTCTATATCAATAACGACGTCAGTAAACGAATATTGCCCACTGTCAATCTGACAACACGGCACTTTGCTTCAGTGCTTTAACAGCCGTCTCAGACGGCACATAGGTAAACATTTTCAACGGCAGGGAGCCTTCAATGGGACTGCCCAACCGCACGGGAAAACGTACGATGAGCTCAGCCATTGCCTTGGCACGACTATCATCGCTAAAATCACCATCCATAACCCTCACAATGCGCGTATCCCGGACGATAGGGTGACAGACAGCTAATGCTACCGTATATGTATTCGGTCCTGAGAGGGCCGCGTTGACCCCTTCAAAGTCATCGGACAATCCGAAGGCACGGGCGGTGACTTCAATGAGGAAGTCCTCCTCACGTTCACTGTCACAGATAACCAGGGCTTTGACAATGTGTTTAATCATTAATTTACTGCCTATAAAAAAGATTAAAGGTAAAGAACGGGCCTCCTAAGAGGCCCTGAACTAACTTTATCAATCAACCTCATAGTAGTCAAAGAGGCGACTGTCTGCCAGGTAAATGCCAATCTCGCCCTCCTCATCCCGAGTGGCTATCGATATGTCGAATATGCGCGGCGCAGCGGAGCTACCCAGCTCACTCAGTTTTGCGAGATCTGACGCACGAATCGGGGTCTCCAACACCCCCATCACAATGGCCGGCTCACCCTCGAGGGGCCATTTTACAGCCCCACGCAGTACTGGATTCACTGTGACCAAATCACCAACTTCGAAACTGTGCCTGTTATTATAGAAGTCGCAGGCAGTCTCTAGGTCTGTGATGAGCCCTGCACAATATTCTTTACGCAACGCGGTGAGATCAGCGGATGTGAGATTGACCTCCATGGGATAGTCGAAGATTCTACAGAGCAGTACGTCGGTCTTGCCACCGTGCTGTAAGATGGGGTCCCCATCCTTATCAAAGGTCAATTCACAGGGTTGCATCGCCTCTATACTGGATGGACTAGCGGCCTCAAGTGTAAAGCGCACCCAGAGGCCTGTGCCCTTACGACTGGCCTGTCGAAGAGCGCCGATGTCGGCCTTTGTAATGGTGGTCCAGGTCGCATTATTCATGTTAACAAGTGTATTCATGGGATATTCTCCTAATGAGAGTTAGTGAAGTATTATAACGTGGGTCTAATAGGTAACTGCCACCAGGGCGTAGGCGCCCCCCAGGTCACGAGCGAAACCGACCCGTCCGATAAACGCTTCAACGTGTCGTTGAATGGTCTGAGCGGCAGGGTACTGTGTGCCGCTGACGTAGCGGTCAATGTAGTAATCTGAAACGGTGGCGGCGCGGGTAACGTTCAGGGCTTGTAGGCATGAGTAGAAGTAAGGGGGGTTCTCCGTTGCCAGTCTCAGTAGCTTGGTCTGTGACAGTTCCTCGCTTGAGCTATGCTCGTTCATATTGAATTCACGGGCGACTACCGGCCGCGAATACCCCTCACCTGCACATCGAATGCTGTTCACAGGCACCAGGCTAATAACCCACCGCAGGCCATTACCCGGTGCAGCTATGTCAGCCGCGCTCTCCATCGTCCAAAACTCATGGGGTGCCGGGAACAGTGAGCGGATGGGGCCAATGGACAAATTATCCAACACCTGCGTCAGTTCGCTTTCATTCCGAGGCAGTACTGCGTCGTCATCTAGCACATCCTGCACGGCATCACGCGTAGTCAAATGCGCGACTCGCCGTACATGGAAATGTTCTAGACTGTCTGGGGTGATGCGGCCCGCGAAGGTTAGCAGGTAATCACAGTCCGGGTCGAGTAGTCGCCAATCCGTAACGGGCGGAATTGTCGACTTACTGTATACCGGCGGCCAGATCGCAGTCTCCCAGGCATGCCCTGGCGACTGATGGACATCATGCGTGTTTGGATGTTCAGTAGATGACGACGCTGATATCGGATAGGTCTCGCCCGTGGTAATATCGTAGATGCACGTTTCACCGGTAGGTCCGGCCGCCCAGAAGCGTCCATCGTTTTCACAGTCAGTATCCTCGTATAAGCGTTCCAGGTAACACTCCAAGACCGGGAGGGGGATGAGTTGATCGGGTTTAAAATCATGCAGGTGGCAGCGGGCAATTGGATGGGCCTGACCGAACCAGTACCGGTCACCCATATACCCGAACAACCGGGCACCCTTTATATTCATGTCGCCCGGGGACAGGGGGGAGTCATCAGGTAACTCCGTAGGTTCCATCACCACGGGGCGGTGGGGCGTCTCTTCGGTTGCCTGTGCGGGGGGAGCCACCGCATCTGTCTGGACGTTATTGGCGAGTGACGGATTTAGAGCATCGGATGGCGCGGGTATCAACGGACGTCCCCACTGATCGGTAACGACGCCATATTGACCCGCGCCATATCGAGGGTAGGACACAGGCTCACCATCCAATGGCTGTGCACTTACAGTGCCATAGTGGCTGTTAATAATCGACAGGGCGATATCACGATCCCCTGCCTCCATTTCTGACAGCAATGCCAGAATCGTATTCAACTTAATGAGTGCACTCATTATCATTCTCCTTTCGAGAGTTTAAAGTAGTTTACGTTATTCTATCCCAGCCACAAGGTCGTAGCTGTTCTTATTGGACACAGCGTACCCCCACGTAGACATGAACTCCTTTACATGCCTGCCTATGGTAATAGCGGTGGGGCGCCTTCTACCAGTGGCATAAAGCCTCAGGTTGTTGATTTTCATTAGACCCAAGGCATCCAGACACATATAGAAGTACTGTGGGTCCCGCATGGCATGCTCTTCAAGGTTAGCGGCCGGCATCCTTTCATCTGGCCAATGTACGGTTTCCGTGGAGGGAACTACCGCGATGCCATCGCCTGTAGCCGTTGTGGAAAGAATCCCCTTTAATGGACGGATTGGAACCACCCACCGCAGTGCGTTACCTAGTGTGGGCCCAGTCCTCAATGAGAGTATCGCGGCGGTCGTCTGAAAACTAGGTGTGTTGGCACTATACCCGGTCCAGAACTCATGGGGCTCTGGGAAGCGTGCCCTTCGATTTGCCCCTAATGCAGCATCCAATATCCGCTGCAACAGCCTATCGTAATCCAGTAAGATCCAAGACTCCCCTTCAGCTTCGAGACTGCCCTTGATTCCCTCTCGGGTTGTTAGGTATGCGTGACTGCAGACCTCATAGAAACGCACAGGTTCGTCATCATTTAAACAAACAAAGATCTTAGTACTGCTCTCATATATCTCACGACGCGCGGTGCACATGCCTCGCAACTCGTCGCTACCGATAACCTCATAGCGCAGTAACTTAGGTGCGGTTAGTGACACACCCGGTAGGGCCATCGCCACGTTAGCGGGAGTAGCTTTACGAACCGCCCCAGTACCACTGTCATAGCTACACAAGTCGTCCTGTTCATTACGCACCCACCACATGCCTGGAAGCGTGTCCATAATGGCGTTTACGCAGTGCAGGTACTCCTTAACCAGTGGGAGTGGGGGGACCGTAAACATGCCCACCTCACACTCTGTCACCCATCCCGGGCAGGGGTGCGCTGCCAGATAAACATCGTGTTTATCGTTATGGTGAAAGAGAATATGACCGTCCATAAGCACCGTCCCCTTCGGTAGAGGGGCGTCAGCCGGAAAGGCACCGAACTCCATAGACTGTGGCCGCTCCACTGAAATGCCTTCATTGATGTTGACGCGTGGACGCGTAGCATCGGCAGACGCCCAATCAGTAACCCCTCTAAACTGGCGCATGTAGTCCACACTCATAGCCGTGTCCCCTACCTTCACAGGGGCAGGCGCATCATCTAAGTGCTTTACCTCAACCTCATCTCCCCCATACGCCCGGGCGAGTAGTTCAATCACCGTGACCCGCTCATCTTCAGTCAAGCGATTCATGATGCCCATCATCTCAGTTAATACCGTAAGTTCAGCCATTTTACGTTCCCCTAATTAGAGTCATAACCATAGTCTACCCCTTTAGGGGTAGACTGATTATCTTAGTCAATCTTAATGTCAAGTGCCTTAATTAACAACTCAAGGTCTTCAGTGGTTTCCACACCTGTGGAGAGTGCCTTCAGAACGTCATTCAACATGGCCACTGGCATGGATGCCATTCTATCCAACAGTATTGCCTTCACACTCGCATTGCCCTGCAGTTTACTGCGCAACAGAGTGAGTAAAGTCCCCGCACAATCCCCCGCCTGAGGATCACACAGAAGGTCGATGGCTGCCTTAATCGTAATATCGCTCTCCGCCTGGCACTCGGATTGAGCCGGTGGTTCAGCGCATACCTTTACCATCGCCGGCGGCCCTTCATGCCTCTTCACCATGCGGAAAGGGCCATACGACGAGCCATGCTCATGGCTGAGCGTATACGTAAAGACAACGTTTCCCTTTAATAATGCGTCTAAAGAAACGTTAGTTCCACCAATCAGTTCATCTATATCACTACTCGGCGGTGTACTGTCAATTATGGCTCGCAGTGGCGGAAACATATCCTGGATATAAATCTTATTAATGTCATGGAGTGCAGCACGGCCATCCAGCGCACCGTGGAACACCTCACTGTCAGTCGGCAATTGCATGAAGCCTTCCACAGGCCTGATAGACGGGTATGTGACCATATATACATCTAGAGTTCCATTGTCGCTTTGTGAGATTCTGTAGCGCATATTCGATTTCCTCTGATAAGGTAAGCAATACAGGTTAATCTATCATCCAGGTAATATATGGTTTACTTTCAGTTGATACCTTACCCCCTACCTATATCTTACCATTACACACTAACCTCATACCCTTACCCATGCCCTACCCCTCACATACAGCATAGGGCAGAACCGGGCTCCTGCTCAGGAGCCCAGTCCGTCCAAATTTTATCTATATCTCTCTCTATATCCATTATAGAGTAATAGTGTTATCTCTATTAAGG
>CEGF01000563.1_pt1 | contig 59513 bp, 49 predicted proteins | sample 306341 | NCBI WGS metagenome assembly CEGF01 (sample SAMEA2755655, study PRJEB7226) | microbial mat metagenome | biome: microbial mat; feature: hypersaline; material: grass silage | place: USA | collected 2014-02-19 | depth 0 m
AAAGACTTCCTTGACCTGCTGCATCGCGCCCTTGACGGATTCGCTGTTGGCGATGTCACAGGCGATGGCGATCACCTCACCTTCGCAGGAAGCAGCGGTATCGGCAGCCGCGTCCTGGTTGATATCGATGGCGGCCACTTTGGCACCTTCGGCAGCGAAGCGTTGTACGATCGCCCGCCCCATGCCCTGACCCGCGCCGGTTACGAATACCACCTTGTCTTGATGTTTCATCACACGTCCTCCCGTGCGCCCTTGGGCACATCGCTTTCAGGTTCTTGTTGTGTGATGCATCTTTGACCAGCGGCGCAAGCTGAACATCGTCCATCAAGACTAAGTGGCACCCGCACCGGCGCTGGTCTGAACGGACGATGCAGACAGGGGAGGTCAATTGGAGGATAAGCGAGACCCGATCTGTCCGCGGCACTGTCACAGGCCGCTCATAATAAGGAGAACACAATGGATCATCAGGACCTGCCATTGCCCGTTGGCCAGTATGCCCAACTCGAAAACGGTTTGACGCTGCACTATCTGGACGTGGGCGAAGGCCCGGTCGTGCTCTGGCTGCACGGTAGCGGCCCCGGCGCCAGCGGCTTCAGCAACTTCAAGACCAACTATCCGGTATTTGCCGAAGCCGGTTATCGCAATATCGTGCTGGACCTGCCGGGCTTTGGCCGCTCCAGCAAGCCGGAAGATGCTCACTACAATCTGGATTTCTTTGTCGAGTGCCTGAGCCAGTTCCTGCAGGCAACCGGCATCGAGCGTTGCACCCTGCTGGGCAATTCGCTGGGCGGAGCCATTGCCCTTGGGCAGGCACTGGCGCATCCTGCCACAGTTGAGCGTCTGGTCCTGATGGCACCGGGCGGTGTGGAAGAGCGCGAAACCTACTTCCAGATGGAAGGCATCGTGCGCATGGTCGAGGTTTTCGGTCAGGGCCCCATGGGCGTGGAAGAGATGCGTCAGGTGATGCAGCTGCAGCTGTTCGACGCCTCCCAGCTGGATGAAGCGCTGCTGAAAGAACGTGCCGCCGTTGCCGTCACTCAGCCCGCCAACCTGTTCTCGACCATGATGGTACCCAACATGACCGAGCGTCTGGGCGAGCTGACCTGCCCGATTCTGGGGTTCTGGGGCAGTAATGATCGCTTCAACCCGGTCGAGGGCGTGTTCAAGTTCCTCGACAAGGCACCTGAAGCACGTTTTTTGATGCTGAACCGTTGCGGTCACTGGGTTCAGGTGGAACACACTGACCTGTTCAACCGCACCTGTATCGATTTCCTGCAGCAGGGTTGATGCCATGACAGCTGCGACTTCATACTCTGAGCAGACGCGAGGGTGATACCTATGGCCGCTTATCAACATCTTTTCCAACCGGGCAAGATCGGTTCACTTGAGCTCAAAAACCGGATTCTCATGGCCCCGATGGGGTCCAACTATGCCGAGTCCGATGGACGCTGTGGCGAGCGCATTCAGGCGTTTTACGAAGCCCGCGCCAAGGGCGGTGCCGGGCTGCTGACCATGGGGGTCGGCTCCATCGCCTATCCGGCCGGTACTGCCGAACCCTATCAGGTGGGCATCTCCTCGGATGATTTCATACCGGGCCTGAAGCAGCTCACCGACCGGGTACACCGACACGGCGCCAAAATCGCCATCCAGCTGCAGCATGCCGGCAAGACCTCGGTGCGCGATCTGGCCGAAGGCCGTGAGCTGTGGGTGCCTTCCATGCCGCCCGCCGCCAACACCGACATGTTCGCCGCCCTCACCCAGTCGGAACTGGGCCGTTTCATCAGTTCCTCCAAGGGGCGTGATAAAAAGGGCGTGCGTATTCGGGTGATGGACAAGGCGGACATTCGGCAGATGGTGACCTGGTTCGCCGATGCCGCCGAACGGGCACAAAAGGCCGGTTTTGATGGCGTCGAGATCCACGCCGGTCATACCTATATCATTTCCGGCTTTCTCTCGCCCTACTACAACAAACGCGATGACGAATACGGTGGCCCGCTGGAAAACCGCGCACGCCTGCTGCTTGAAGTGATCCACGCCGTGCGTGAGCGTGTCGGCCGTGATTACCCGGTCTGGATGCGGATGGATGCCATCGAGCTGGACCTTCCCGGCGGCATCAGCCTTGAAGATGCCACCCTGACCGCCCGGATGGCTCAGGACGCCGGAATCGATCTGATCAGCGTATCGGCCTATGCCAACCTGAGCACCGGCAACGCCTTCACCAAGGCACCGATTCCCCAGGAACGCGCCATGTTTCTCGACTGGGCTGCACATATTCGCAAACAGGTGGATATTCCGGTTACCGCCGCAGGTCGCCTAGACCCCGATGTGGCCGACAAGGCCGTGGCCGATGGCAAGTGCGACTTCGTCGCCATGGGACGCAAGCTGCTGGCCGATCCGGATCTGCCCATCAAGCTGCAGGAAAATCGCGCGGCCGACGTGCGCCCCTGCATTTATTGCTACGCCTGCGTCAGCCAGATTTTCGTCAATGAGCGTGTCAAGTGTGCCGTCAATCCGCAGACCGGGCATGAGTCTGAACTGCAGTTGATCGCCAGCGACAGCCCGAAAAAGGTGCTGGTGGTGGGCGGCGGTCCGGCCGGGCTTGAAGCCGCACGCGTGGCTGCCCTGCGCGGTCATCAGGTCACCCTGGTTGAGCGCAGTGGCCGTCTGGGCGGCACTCTGTTCTTTGCCGCGCTGGCCTACCCGGAAAACGGCGCTCTGCTGGACTACCTGATCAAACAGGTTCGTGATCTGCCGATCGACATCCGCCTCAATACCCATGCGGATGAAGCGTTGGTCAGTGCACTCAAGCCCGATCAGGTCATCGTTGCCGTGGGGGCACGCCGCAATGCACCGGATATCCCCGGCGCCGATCAGAAGCATGTCTGGTCCGGTGACGAACTGCGCAAGCTGATGACCGGTGAAGGGGCCGATATCGCCAAGCGCAAGCTCAACGTCACCCAGCGCATGATGATGAAATCGGGCTCGCTGGTGGGCGTGACCAACAGCACCGAAGCGATGCAGAGCCTGTCCAAACTCTGGATGCCGCTGGGCAAGAACGTCACCATCATCGGCGGCGGGCTGGTCGGCCTTGAACTGGCCGAGTTTCTGGTTGAGCGTGGCCGTAACGTCCACGTACTGGAGCCGGGCCCGGATCTGGGGGCAGAACTGTCCATCGTCCGGCGCTGGAAGGTGCTGCACAATCTGGAAAGTCACGATGTGCGCATGGAGAAAAACACCCAGGTCCACACCATCGGCAAAAAGAGCGTCAACTACTCCGATGCCGAGGGCAACTGCCACGAACTGGCAGCAGACTCCGTCGTGCTGGCGGTCGGTGCCGATACCAACAACTGCCTCAGCCGATGCCTTGAAAAGCAGGGTATTGAGGTGGTAAACATCGGAGATGGCGCGGAAGTGGCCTATATCGAAGGGGCGCTCAAGTCCGGAATGAAAGCGGCTATCGAAGCCTGATTGTCAGGCGCTTCGCAAGGGAGTCAACAAGGCTCCCTTCTACAACCCTCTGTTTTTTGTGACAAACACTATTGGTTGCTTGCCTCAAGCCACTGGCGGCCTTTGTCGGTCAGGCGGTATTTCTGCAAGCGACTGTTGGGTTTATCAGGAATGGTCATCTCAATCAGACCCTCGGCCAGGGCCGGTTTAAGGTGGCGCTCACGGAAGGATTTTCGGTCCGAAAGCCCCAGGGCGTTTTGTATTGCCTCCCGGCTCATCTCGCCCCGTATCGCCGCCAGCAGCTCGCCGACTTGGGGGCTGAGTTGAGGGGTAACTTGGGGGGCCAAGGTGGTCAGAGTATCCTGAATCATCCGCAGCATGAAAGCGATGAACGGAGCGGCATCTGCTTTTTGGGTGCTTTCCCGAATGGCTTGATAATACTCGGCCTGGTGCTCAAAGATCAGGCTTTCCACCGGGATGTCAGCAAACAAAGAGTTCCAGCGGGCAAGAATCAGGCTTTGCCACAAACGCCCCATACGGCCGTTGCCGTCCGCAAAGGGGTGGATGAATTCAAACTCGTAGTGAAAGACCGAACTGGCGATGAGTGGATGGGCATCGGTGGCACTCAGCCAACCAAACAGATCTTTCATCAGATGCGGAACCCGGTCGGCAGGCGGCGCCATGTGAACCACCTGTTCACCGGCCATTACTCCAACGCCACCATGACGATACAACCCCGCTTCATCGATAAGACCGGACATAAGTATCCGGTGCGCTTCCAACAGGTCCTTTTCTGCCTTGGGCTTCCAGGAGTCGAATCGGTCGTACGCAGCAAGAGCATTTTTAACCTCCTGCACCTCGCGGGGTGGAGCAATGACCCGCTTGCCATCAAGAATCGCGGTGATTTGTGCTTCACTCAGGGTATTACCCTCGATGGCCAACGAACCATGGACGGTACGGATTCGATTGATACGTCTCAGCCGCAAAGCTTTCGCATGATCGTTCAGCACGGTCAGCCGACCGATAGCCTCGCTGATGGCGGCAACCCGGTTCAGGATCTCCGGGGTGATAGTGTAGGGTGGTTGGTATGTGGATTTCGTCATGCCGTCCTCACAGTAACTGTTCATCACTCCCCATCGATGGGCAGGAGCAGCGCCGATAAAGACTTGGGCCATACCGTAGAGTCTGGTTCACCCACCCTGATACAGCTTGCCGGCTCATCGATGATAAAACAGTAATCCAATACTGCAAAACCACGCTTGCGAGTCACACTCACACCCTGAACGTCATCACCAACCGGCTCAGGCGCTGCTCAAGCTCGGCCATTCCTGCCGTTGTTTCGGCCAGCGTGCCGGCATTGTGATCCGCCTTGTCGGCCAGTCCCGCGACCGCTTTCACGCTGATCTCGATTTCGTTGGCCACGGCCGTTTGCTGCTCGGCGGCACCGGCAATCTGCGTGTTCATTTCGCTGATGGTTGCGACCGAAGCGGTGATCTGCTGCAGTGATCGTGTTGCGCCGGCTGCGCGTTCGGTAGTGGCAGCGCTCTGCTCACGGCTGTTGCCCATGACCTTGACGGCCTCACGCGAGCCGGCCTGCAGGCGTTCGATCATGCGTTGAATCTCTTCAGTACTCTGCTGGGTACGGCTGGCCAGGGTGCGAACCTCATCCGCCACCACCGAGAAGCCGCGCCCCTGATCACCGGCGCGGGCTGCTTCAATCGCCGCATTCAAAGCCAGAAGATTGGTTTGCTCCGCGATGTCGGAAATGACCGAGACCACACTGCCGATGGCATCGGCATCCTTGCCAAGGCGCATGATCACATCGGCTGAACGCTCCACGTCCTCAGACAGATGGGTTATCGAATCGATGGTCTGTGCCACGACGCGATCACCCTCCAGTGCATCGGTGTCCGCCTGACGCGCCGCATCCGCAGCCTGGGTCGCACTGGACGCCACTTCCTGTACTGCCGCCACCATTTCCTGAATGGCCGCAACCGTGCGTGCGGTATCCTCACGCTGTTGACGGCTGTCGGCCTGCGTCTGACTGACCACTTCGGTCATCGACTCGGTTGAGCGGCTCAAGGACGCTACAGCGCTTTGCACTTCACGTACCAGTTGGTGGATCTTGTCCACAAAACCGTTAAAGCCGCGCGCCACGTCGCCAACTTCATCTCGACTTTGTACATCCAACCGGCGCGTCAGGTCGCCCTCCCCTTCGGCAATATCCAGCAACGCCTGAGCGGTCTGCTGCAGGGGTGCCAGCATGCGCCGCGACAACAGCAGATTGACCGCACTGACCAACAGTGCCAGCGCAAGGCCCGCACCCATAATCCATATCATGGTCTGGGTAATGGTATGCGCGATACTGGCTTCACGTCGGGCCACCTCGGTATCAATGTCATCAATGAAAAACCCGGTGGCAATGACCCAGCCCCAGACTTCGATTTCACGGGCATAGGTCAGGCGTGGCGAGGGCTCGGCGCCGGCCTCTCGGGGCCAGCGAAACTGCACAAAACCGCCCCCGTCCATCGCCGTGTCGATGATCTCACGGACAAATGGCTTGCCATCGGAATCGGTGAGATCCAGCACCGACTTGCCGATCATGTCGGTGTTGCCGGAATGAAAGACAATGTTGCCATCCAGGTCATAGCCATAGATGAAACCGCTGTCGCCAAAGGTCATCCCGTTCAGCACTTCCTTGGCCTGAGCGATTTTCTCCTCATAGCGCATGTCCAGGCGGTGCTGCAGCGGACGAATGGCCCCCATCGCCATGTCGATGTAATTCTGCAGTTCCTGCTGTCGCGCCGTGAGCATTTCGGAACGGATAGTGGAAACCTCCGCCTGCTCCAGACGCTTCAGCTGCCACTGCACGACCAGCATCACGGCCAGCACCACAATGATCATGGGCACGATGGAGATGGAGAGAAATTTTGTTCTTATTTTCATGGGGGTCCCTCAAAAACAATATCTGAGGCCTGCACACTTGATGGCGATGATCGTGTGGGCGCGTTGTCTTCAGGTGTAAAGGAAAGGCGGTTGGTTCAGTCACCGATACTGGACTGACAGGCAGGGAGCGGACGCCCCCTGCCGACAGGATCAGGCCACCTCAAGCAGAGGGGCGGCCCGATTGAGGTGATAGTCGGCATCACCCAGCAGCGCCTGCAGCACGCGAATGCGCTTGAAGTAGAGACCGACATCCAGCTCATCGGTGACACCGATGCCGCCGTGCATCTGCACCGCTTCACCGCTGACCTTATCCGCCATCTGACCGACCTTCCACTTGGCCAGGCTGACCAGCTGACTGGCCTGAGCATCACCGGTATCCAGCGCTTCCAGCGCTGCCATCAGACTGGAGCGAGCCAGCTCAATATCCATGTGCATCCAGGCTGCGCGGTGCTGCAACGCCTGGAAGGAGCCGATGGGCACATCGAACTGCACACGGGTGCGCAGATATTCCAGGGTGGTCTGGAACAGACTTTCACAGGCACCCTGCAGCTCGGCGGCGATACAGGCACGGCCACGGTCCAGCGCGCGGTTTAGCACCACAGAACCCTGATCCAGCTCACCGATCAGGGCATCGGGAGCGACCTGCACCTTGTCCAGCACCAGACGCGCCGTGTTGCGTGAATCGATCAGGTTCTGGCGTGTAACGGTGACGCCCTCGGCACCTGCCGGAACAATGAACAGGCTGATGGCATTGGAGGCAGCGCCGGTCCGGGCGGCGACAACCCAGCCATCAGCGCCCAAGCCGTCGACAACCATCACCTTTTGGCCGTTCAGTTCGAAGCCATTGTCATTACGGCTGGCAGACAGTGCGATCTGTTCAGGGTTGTGACGCGCCCCCTCGTCAACCGCCAATGCCAGACGCTTGCTGCCGGCAATCAGCTCACCCAGCCAGCGTTCCTGCTGAGCTTCACTGCCACCCAGCTCCAGCACCGAACCGCAGAGTACGATGGAAGACAGCAGCGGGGAGGCGCTCAGATGACGACCGGCGGATTCGAACACCGCACCCATGCCGGCATAACCGAACTCAAGACCACCGAGGCTTTCCGGGAAAGGAATAGCGGTCCAGCCCAGCTCGGTCATCTCCTGCCAAAGCGCCGGTTCAAAGCCCAGCTCGTCACCGCGATCACGCAGCGCACGCAGGGCCGACACCGGGCTGCGCTCGGCAAAGAATTCCTGCGCCGTATCCAGCAGCATGCGCTGCTCTTCGTTATAAATCAGGCTCATTTGGCGCCTCCTTTGGGAGCATCGGGCAGATCCAGTACGCGCTTGGCGATCACGTTCAGCTGCACTTCAGATGAACCACCGGCAATGGTCTGGGTATAGCTGAGCAACCATGCCTTGCTGATCGCCAGTTCCTGATCACTGAACTCGTCACCGTCCCAGCCCAGCGCGCGATAGCCCATGGCATCGACCAGCAGCTCGAACTTCTGCTTTTCCTGCTCGCTGTGGACCAGTTTCATGATCGCGGCGATACCGCTCACGTCCTGACCGGCGCGGGCTTGTTGGCCCATACGCTGTACGGTCAGGTTAAATGCGTGCTCGTCCAACGCACAGGCCTGGGCTCTCGCACGCAGGGCGATATCAGACGGGCTGTCACTGTCGGATTGAGGCAGGTAATCAGCCAGAATGCTCATCAGATCAAAGTGGGTCGGCAGACTGAACTCGCCGAACTTGGACATGGCGCTCCGTTCATGCTGCAACAGGCGCTTGGCCAGGGTCCAGCCACCGTTCAGCGGACCGATCAGATTGTCCTTGGGCACCTTGACGTTGTCGAAGAAGACTTCACAGAAGGTGGACTTGCCGCTGATCAGATCGATCGGCCGTGCATCAACGCCCTCGGCGTGCATGTCCAGCACCACCAGACTGATCCCTTCCTGTTTCTTGGCGCTGCTGTTGTCGGTGCGCACCAGACAGTACATCCAGTCGGACTTGTCGCCGTAGGAGGTCCAGATCTTGCTGCCGTTGACGACATAGTGATCACCGGCATCCACCGCCGAGGTACGAATATTGGCCAGATCAGAGCCGGCGTTGGGCTCGCTGAAGCCCTGACACCAGCGCACTTCGCCACGGGTCATCGGGGTCAGCAGGCGCTTTTTCTGTTCTTCGGTGCCAAATTCCAGCAGTACAGGCCCCAGCATCCAGATGCCCAGATTGATCTGCGGCGGACGACACTTGAGCCGTTTCAGCTCCTGCTGCAGGACCGCATCCTGTTCCGGTGTCAGACCGCCACCGCCATAGGCTTCGGGCCAGTCCGGGCAGAACCAGTTTTTGTCGCGCATGCGTTCAAACCAGAGACGCTGGTCTTCGCTGCCGAACTCCACCTGAGAGCCGCCCCAGACCAGATCACCACTGGCCGCCGCACCGCGCAGCGACTCGGGGCAGTTGGCCTCAAGCCAGGCGCGGGTTTCTGCACGAAAAGTATCAATTGCACTCATTATTGTTCTCTCCTCGTGCCGGCTTAGCGGCCACGCTGCATGCCGAGACCAAACTGGGCAATCAGCTCGCGCTGGATCTCGTTGGTGCCGCCACCAAATGTCAGGGTGACGGAAGCACGCACTTCATACTCCAGCTCACCCATCAGCAGTGACGCCGCAGAACCTTCCCGGATCATACCGTTGGCACCCACGATGTCGACCAGTCGGCGCAGAATTTCAACCGCAGACTCGGAGCCATACACCTTGGTGGTAGAGGCCAGTGCCACATCCATCTGACCGGCTTCAAGATCAGCCGCGATACGGAAGTTGATCAGGCGCATCGCCTCCAAACGCGAGTAGCACTCGGCCAGTGCCGAACGCACCCAGGCCTGATCCATGGCACAGCGACCATTTTCATTCCGGGCCTTGGCCCAAAGATAAACGCGGCGGAACAGCCCAACCACTTTATCGGACCAGGACCCCAGCCCCAGACGCTCATGGTTCAACTGAGAGGTGATCAGCTTCCAGCCTCCGTTCAGTTCGCCCACCAGCATCTCTTTCGGCACCCTGACGTTATCGTAGTAGGTCGCCGCCGTCGGGTTGGAACAGGTCGGAATCACCGTATGGGAAAAGCCCTCGGTGGTGGTATCCACGATCATGATGGAGATGCCCTTGTGACGTGGCAGTTCCGGATCGGTACGAGCCGCCAGCCAGACGAAGTCGGCAGACTCGGCACCTGAGGTCCACAGCTTGTTGCCGTTGACGACAAAATGATCATCTTCAAGACGGGCGCTGGTTTTCAGTACCGCCAGATCGGAACCGGCATCCGGTTCGGAATAACCGATGGAAAAATTGATTTCGCCTTGCGCGATGCCCGGCAGGAATTTTTCCTTCTGCAGCTCGGTACCGAACTCCATCAGTGCCGGACCCACCGTGCTGATGGTAACGAACGGCAGCGGCGCACCGGCAATATTGGCTTCTTCAAAGAAGATCAACTGTTCGGTGGCGGCGTAGCCCTGGCCACCGTGCTCTTTTGGCCAGCCCACGGCCAGCCAGCCATCCTTGCCCATCTGGCGGATGGTATCGCGGAACTCGTCTCCACCTTCCTTGCCGCGCAGGGAGCTGCGCAGTTCGGGCGTCATCAGGCTGGTAAAGTAATCTCGAATCTTCAATCGCAGCGCATGCTGCTCGGGTGTCAGATCGACAAACATGTTGACCTCCTTAGCTTGCGCTCAGAATCAGACCGCTGGTGGGCACGCCGGTACCGGCGGTGACCAGCACGTTTTCCACATCACTCACCTGGTTAACCGAGCTGCCGCGTACCTGACGTACGCCCTCGGCCACCCCGTTCATGCCATGGATGTAAGCCTCGCCCAGCTGACCGCCGTGGGTATTGATCGGCAGTCGGCCGCCACGGGCGTGATGACCTGCACGGATAAAGTCCTTGGCCTCACCACGCTTGGCAAAACCGAATTCTTCCAGCTGCGGCAATACAAACGGGGTAAAGTGGTCGTAGATCACCGCAGTCTGGATATCATCCGGCGTCAGGCCGGACTGACGGTACAGCTCACGCGCCACCACACCCATCTCCGGCAGACCGGTGATGTCTTCACGGTAGTAGGAGGTCATGATCTGCTGGCCATCGGCAATGCCCTGGGAACCGGCCTTGATCATCACCGGCTTCTGCTTGAGGTCCCTGGCGCGGTCGGCGCTGGTGATCACCATGGCAACGGCACCATCGGACTCCTGGCAGCAGTCGAGCAGGTGCAGCGGTTCACAGATCCAGCGCGAGTTCTGATGGTCTTCCAGCGTGATCGGCTTCTCGTAGAAGAAGGCATTCGGGTTGGTGGCCGCGAAATCGCGTACCGCCACGGCTACACGACCAAAGTCCTCGGAAGTTGCGCCGTAGGTGTGCATGTAGCGCTGGGCAAACATGCCGACCCAGGCCGCCGGGGTATGGAACCCGTGCGGCATGTACCAGCCGTAGTTCACGTTCTCGAAGATCGGGGTATCGGCAAAGCCGTAGCTGCCGGTGCCGAAGCGGTACCAGGAGCGCTCGTTCATGGCGCGATAGACCACCACGGTCTTGGCAACACCGGTGGCAACAGCCATGGCCGCGTGCATGATCGGCGCACAGGCGGCGCCGCCACCATGCGGAATCTGGGAGAAGAACTTCACGTCCTTGCAGCCCAACAGGCGGGCGATTTCGTACTCCGGCACCTTGTCCACGGAGTAGCTGCTGAAACCGTCCACTTCAGACGGATCGATGCCGGCATCTTGCAGTGCCGCCAGCGTGGCTTCCATGGCCAGACGCAGTTCGGTACGGCCGGAGTTCTTGGAAAACTCGGTGGCGCCAAGGCCAACGATCGCGGCCTTGTTGCTGATGTTATCGTTCATTCTTGTCTCCTCCGGCTCAGGGCAGCGTGACCGCTACCGTACCTGTGACGTGGTTGCCCATGGAATTCTTGCCCTTGAGCGTCACTTCCACGCTGCGACTGTCGGCGTCCACGGCGGTGATTTCGCCCTGAAACTTCATGCTGTCGCCGGGATAGTTCGGCGCACCCAGACGGATCTTCAGATCATGGAAGCGGCCTTCCGGCCCGCACCACTGCTCGACAAAGCGTTGCACCAGACCACTTGTAGTCAGGATGTTCATGAACACATGGGGCGAACCCAGTTCCTGAGCGGCATCCTTGTCATGATGACCCGGAAAGTAGTCACGGGTCGCGATGGCGCCACCAGTGATCAGCGCCACGGTGACCGGGATCTCCAGCGACGGCAACTGATCACCGAGGCTGACATCTTCAAATCGCATTGTTTTCTTCGAGGTCATATTTCCATCCCAAGGTATCGTGAGTTGCCAACCAGTCGCCAAGACGTTCCAGAGTGGCCCGGCTGCCGCCGAGACCCAGACTCAGAGCGCGGCTCCAGTAGAGAAAACGGTGAATCGGATAGGTCAGATCGACACCGATGCCGCCATGCACGTGCTGGGCGGTGTGGCCGATCTTGTGTCCGGCCTCGCAGGCCAGCCAGGCCGTTGCCAGCGCTTCGGACGGAGCGGGCAGACCGGCATCAATGCGATAGCACAGCTGCCACAGGGAGGAGCGCAGGGCTTCCAGCGCCACCTTACAGTCCGCCATGCTCATCTGAACCGCCTGGAACTGGCCAATGGTGCGACCGAACTGAACACGCTCGTTGACGTACTCTACGGTACGGCGGATCTGCTCCTCGCTGACACCCAGCTGCAGCGCGGCCTGGGCAGCGATAGCACGGGTTTCCAGCCAGTCCGTTGCGTCAACAGGCAGTACAGCGGCTGCGGTAAGCTTGACGTTATCGCACGCAATATCCGCCACGCTCTCGCCCTGGGTCAGAACACCGGTAATCAGATTGACCCCTGCCGCATCAAACTCGACACAGGCCACGCGAGCACCTTCAGCCGTTTCAACCAGCACCAGCGCAGCGGCAGCTTCACCGGCACCCGAGACAGCATGAGCAGTACCGTTCAACAACCAGCCGCCATCAACCTGTTCCGCTTTCAGCGCCAGACCGGTGGCACGGCTGCGATCACCGGCACTCAGTGTCAGTACCTTCTCGGCACCGGCTGCGGCTTCCAGCAGACCCGCGAATTCATCGGCGGCATACTGGGCCAAAGTGGCAGCCGCAACCTGATGACGCCAGAGCGGCACCAGCCCCAGACCACGCCCCTGAGCTTCAAGCACCAGCATCAGCTCGGTCATGCCCAAACCACTGCCCCCTGCGTCTTCCGGGATGTACAGTGAGTGCAGGCCGGTTTCGACGCAGGTCTGCCACAGGTCCTGCATGAGGGTGGTACCGCTTTCATCGAAGTCGCGCATGCGCTCGTCGGTGCAAAAGTCGGTGAACAGCCCGCCCGCCATTTCGGCGATAGCACGCTGGTCTTCAGTGAGATTAAAATCCATACATCCTCCTCAGGCCGTTACCGGCCGGAACAGCGGCAGCGTCAGTTCATCGTCAAAGGTCTGGAACTCGACCTCGACCCGCTGACCGATCTTGATATCAGCCGGGTTCACGCCGACCAGGCCGGCCGGAATGCGAACACCTTCATCCAGCTGAATCAGGCCGATCGGATTGGGGTATTCAAACGGCGGCACTTCCGGGTAGTGCATCACCACGAAGGAGTACAACTCGCCCTTGCCCTTGCTGATCTGGTAGTCCAGTTCAAAGCTCTGGCAGTGACTGCACACAGGTGCAGGCGGATGCTGCAGCTTGTTGCAACTCTTGCAGTGCTGAATACGCAGCTCGCCCACTTCACAGCCTTCCCAGAAGAAACGGGTGTCATCACTGATGCCTGGCTTGGAACGCTTGATCTTCGGTACTGCCGACTCACTTTTCTCGACCGGTTTGGGCTGCTGCGCCGGTTTGAACTTGATCACGCGGAACAGCAGCTCACCCACTTTCTCGTCGCCTTCCGGCTTTTCGGAGAAGAAGGACATCACCTGGGTGACGAAGAAACCGGTGCCCAGGGCGGTGGTTTTCTCTTCGCTCACTTCCTTGATCAGGGTGGTGTAGTAGAGCTTTTCGCCCATGCGCACGTAGCGGTCAAAGGTCAGCTCCGAGTTCACCGCCACCACTGCCGGATAGCCCTGGGCTTCGATCAGGCCCAGTACTTCATAGGGGTTTTCATCGGTCGAGCCCGGCGGGTAGTTGTTCATGTGCAGCCCCTCCAGGCACCAGGCCTGCAGCATCGCCGGGGGCGCTACGATTTCACCAAACTCGGTGGTCGCGGCATAGTCAGGGTCGGTATAGAGCGGGTTATCCACCCCCATGACCTCGCACCATTGCCGAACCATCGCCGGGTTCACTTCGTCCCATGCATAGATGCGGCCATATTCCCGCCCCACCATGGAACGTACTTCCGATAACCATTCGTAATCAGCCAAGATACGTCTCCTTTACGATATGGGGCCACCCGGTCGCGGGCGGCGCCGGGTTGTTTCAGTTGTTGGCCTTACCGGCCTGAAGAAATGCAGGCTTCTCGCCACCGCCGTTGAGCAGCAGATTGCTGCCACTGGCATAGGACGCGAGCGGAGAAGCCATATAAAGACAGGCATTGCCGATATCGTCCGGCGTCGCAAGACGACCGGCCGGAATAGTGGCTGCTACCGCCGCGATGCCGGCTTCGTCACCGTAGTGCAGGTGAGACTGCTCGGTTTGCACCAGCCCCGGACTGACCGCCGACACACGCACTTTGGGTGCCCACTCCACCGCCAGCGAAGATGCCAGCGAAAGAATCCCTGCCTTGGCGGCACCGTAAGCGGCAGTGCCGGGCGAAGCACGCAGTGCACTGATGCTGCCAATAAAAATGATGTTGCCGCCCTGCTCCTGCTGCTGCATCTGACGATTGGCGAGCTGCGCCAGGTTAAGCGGAGCGATCAGGTTCAGGCGCAAAATGCCTTCATGGAATCGGGGTGACACATCCGCTGCCAGCGCATGGGGAGCACCACCGGCGTTGTTGATCAGCACGTCCAGACGGCCATATTCGTTGGCAATGGTCTGCACCAGCGCGTCGGACGCGTCGTAATCGCGCACATCCAGCGGCATGAACACGGCCTCACGACCGTTTTCAGTCGGCAATTGTTCGGGGGCGTTGCGACCACATACAATGACCGTGGCACCCGCTGCCAGAAACGCGCGCGCAATACCGGCACCGATCCCCTTGGTACCACCGGTCACCAGAACCACCTGACCGCTGTAATCAAAGTGTGCTGACTGCGTCATAAACGCCTCCTTATTCTTCTTGATGCTTGCAGTCTAATAAGGGGCCCGAACTTCACTCTTCGTCTGAACGGACGATGTTTATCTGGCGCCAGCTGACAGAATCGCCGTCAATATCCAATCTCAGTGAGGCGATGGCTGTGACTGATCAACAATCTCCCGAAGACACTCTACTGCTGGAGCACCCGGAACCGGGTATTGCCGTGCTGCGCCTGAACCGCCCGCACGCCACCAACGCACTGAGTCTGGAGCTGCAACAGCAACTCAACCGCCGCTTCACTGAGCTGGCTGCTGACGACAGTGTTCGCTGCATTGTGTTAACGGGTGGGGAAAAGGTGTTTGCCGCCGGAGGCGATATAACCGGCCTGATCGATGCCGATCCCATCGAAATCTATAAGCGCCACACCGAACGGGTCTGGGCGCCGATTCAGCACTGCCCCAAACCGATCGTGGCGGCCATTTGCGGCTATGCCTTTGGCGGTGGCTGTGAATTGGCGATGCATGCCGACATTCTGATCGCCGGTGAAGGCGCCAGCTTCTGCCAGCCCGAAATACGTATTGGCATCATGCCGGGAATCGGCGGCACCCAGCGTCTTGTCCGCGCCGTGGGCAAAACCAAGGCGATGAGCATGGCACTGACCGGCCGTCCGATCAGTGCACATGAGGCCTGGATCAGCGGCCTAGTGAGTGAGGTATGCCCGGACGATCAGGTGATGGAAACGGCGCTGAAAACCGCCCGCACCATCGCCCGTATGCCACCGCTGGCCGTGGAACAGATCAAGGAGTGCATCCTGCACGGTATGGATGCCTCGCTGGAGAGCGCCCTGTCATTGGAGCGTAAAGCCAACGCCATGTTGTTCGCCTCACGGGATCAGCAGGAAGGAATGCAGGCGTTTCTGGAGAAACGGCACCCGAACTTTACCGGTGAATAAACCCGCCAGGCTGACAGTTTCAGTAACACTGCATGCGTTACCACCAATAAGATCAATAAGGAGACGTGACAAATGGAACCGCTGTTTTCACTCAAGGGCAAAAACGCTCTTGTTACCGGCGCCGGTCGCGGCATGGGACTGGGCGTCGCCCGCGCTTTGGCCCGCCAGGGTGCCCGCGTGGCGATCAATGATTTCTACCAGGATCGTGCGGATGCCGCCGCCGAGCAGCTGCGCAGCGAAGGCTTCGATGTGATCGGCGTCGCCGCCGACATTACCGATCCGGCCCAGCTGAAACAGATGGTTACTGCCGTCAACCAAGCCTTTGGCAGCCTGGACATTTTTGTTGCCAACGCCGGTGTGCCCACCGATGGCATGGGCTATGGCAAGTTTCTGGAGTCCGACCCGACTCAGTGGCAGCAGTTTCTGGACCTGAACCTGAATGCCCTGATGCATGCCGCTCAGGCTGTTCTGCCCAGCATGCTGGAACGCGGCTGGGGCCGCTTTATCTGCATCACATCTGAATCCTGGCGCGCCGGGGTGCCCATGGGTATCGCCGCCTATGCCGCCTCCAAAGCCGGTGCCGTTGGCTTTATCCGCCAGCTGGCCGCTGAAACCGGTCGCCAGGGCGTCACGGTTAATGGCCTCTCCCTTGGCACCATGAACAACTGGGAAGGCTCGGAAAAGATTGCCGCCAAAAGCTGCATGGTGCCCCGCGCCGGATCGCCTGAAGACGTGGGTGCCGGGGTTGCTTACCTGGCATCGACCGAAGCCAGCTGGGTGACCGGTCAGATCTATCCTCTGAATGGCGGCAGCCTTACCGCCTGATTGTTATTCCTGTCGAGCACTCTCACCATCTCGCATGGTCTTGGCTCCCGGTGGTCGCACAACTCCGGGGGTCTTTTTTTGCCTGATGGATAGGCCCTGTTTGACAAGCCTTCGCACAACTCCCAAAACGGGAGCAAGCAAAGGGAGATTTGCATGCGGATCATATCGAAACGGACACTTCGCGCGTTTTGGGAGTCAGATCCCAGATATATGATCGGGTTGTGTACATACGGTTCGTTGGTACTCATGAGCAGTACGACAAAGTCGATGTGGAGAGGGTGTAATGAACATTAAGCCAATCAAAACCGAAGCCGACTATGAAGACACCCTGGAGCGCATCGGTGAGCTGATGAGCGCGCAGCCGGATACCCCCGAGGGCGATGAGCTGGATATCCTGACCACACTGGTTGAACATTACGAAGCCCAGCATTATCCGATCGACGCGCCCAACCCCATCGAAGTGCTTCGGTTCCGTATGGAGCAATACGGCTTAAAAGATAAGGATCTGGTGCCCTTTATCGGTCATTCAGGACGTGTTTCCGAGGTATTGAACTACCAACGCAAGCTGACGCTGCCCATGATCAGGAAGCTACATGCAGGATTACATATTCCTGCAGAAAGCCTGGTTCAAGACTACGAACTCAAACAGCTCTGAGACTAAAACCGAACCAGATCAAGAACAGCATTGTTACCTCAGCTCGCCAACAGACGACAGAAGCACAGACTCTGTTCGCGATCTTTAAACCAATTCCAGCCGTGCCGGTTGCTGATTCAGCGCAACATCATTGGCCGGGTTTTCGATGCAGCGGGTGCCACCCGGGTGGTAGATATAGGGCACACAGCCGTTGCAGTGGGTGCAGCCGCTCTTGTTGACGATACCCTGCTGAAACTTGCGCACCAGCTCCGGGTCGTGCAGCAGCGGCCGTGCCATCACCACGGCTTCAAAGCCTTCAGCCATCGCCTTTTCCACATCATCCATGGACGATACTCCACCCAGATAGCCCAGCGGGATATCCAGTGCCGCGCGGATCTTGCGCGAGTAATCGAGGAAATACATCGGGCGGAACTTCACCTGAGGCACGCCCTTCTGTGACAGCTTGATCATGGTAAGCGTGAGTTTCTGGTCGGCCAGCACCTTGCTCATTTCATCCAGATTCATGTTACTGCCGAACATGAACCAGCCGGATTCAATATTGCGCCCACCGGACAATACCAACATATCGGCGCCCGCCTGCTGCAGGATACGTCCGGTAACGATGGCATCTTCAACGCTGGCACCACGGCGTACGCCATCCGCCACATTGATCTTGGCCAGAATGGCCAGATCCTGTCCAACTGCGTCTTTTACCGCCTTGAGTACACGGGCGGGAAAACGCGCCCGATTCTCGGCACTGCCGCCATATTCATCCTTACGCTTGTTGGACAGGGGCGAGATGAACTGGTTGAGCAGGTAGCCGTGGCCCATGTGCAGTTCAACAGCATCGAAGCCGGCGTCACGACAGATTCTGGCAGCGGCGGAAAACTCGTCGATCACCTGAGTCATATCGCGCTCTTTCATCGCTCGCTGCAGAAAATTGCCACACAACAGCCCCGCCTTGTTGATACTGGACGAAGCACTGATGGTGCGCCCCTTGACCTTGATGGAGGTAACAAAGGAGCCGCCATGGGTGAGCTGCATGGAGATTTTGCCACCCTCGGCATGAACCGCATCGGTCAGCACCTTGAGATCAGGGATGATCTCCTCGCGCAGCCAGATCTGATTCGGCAGCGTTCGCCCACGTTCGGACACGGCGCCGTAGGCAACTGTGGTCAGCGCAACCCCGCCCCGCGCCATGTCGCGGTGATGCTTGACCATGGCACGGGTCGGCGTGCCGTTCAGGCTCATTGCCTCATTGGCACCGGCGCGGATAAACCGGTTGCGCAGAGTAATCGGCCCCAGCTGAAACGGGGTGAACGCCTGCTGTTGATGATTGGACATGAACGTCTCCTGCTTAACGCCACTTGGGCTCGCGCGGCATTTCCAGCCCGCGCTCGGCGATGATATTGCGCTGAATCTGGTTGCTGCCGCCGTAGATAGTATCCGAGCGTACAAACAGGAACAGCGACTGCAGTCGGGTCAATTCGTAGGGCGCCGCTTCGAGCAGCTGCCCCATCTGACCGCACACGTCGATCGCCAGCTCACCCAGACTTCGGTGCCAGGTGGACCAGAACAGTTTGTAGATCAGGCCTTCCCGCTGCAGGCTGCCGTCGCTGCCGCTCTGACCGGACAGCATGCGCAGACTGTTGTAACGCATGATCTTGAGCTCGGCGTGGGCCTTGGCAATACGCTGACGAATCACCGGATCACGATCCTTGCCGTTCTCTTTGGCCACACGGATCACTTCGTCCAGCTCATTCTGGAACTGCATCTGCTGGCCAAGGGTGGAAACACCACGCTCGAAGCCGAGCAGCCCCATGGCCACCTTCCAGCCATCACCCGGCTCTCCGACAATATCACCGGCATCACAGACCGCATCGTCGAAGAACACTTCGTTGAACTCGGAGGTGCCGGTAATCTGCTCGATGGGACGCACTTCAACACCCGGCTGATCCATCTTCACCAGGAAGAAGCCCAGCCCCTTGTGCGCCACCGAGTCGGGATCGGTGCGGGCGATCACGAAGCAGTAGTCGGACTCGTGCGCCAGCGAGGTCCATACCTTCTGGCCGTTGATCACCCACTGGTTGCGCTCGGCATCGAAGCGGGCCTTGGTCTTCACATTGGCCAGGTCGGAACCGGCACCCGGCTCGGAATAGCCCTGACACCAGAGCTCGGTCCCGCTCAGAATTCCGGGCAGGTATTTGGCCTGTTGCTCAGGGGTGCCGAAAGCAATGATCGTGGGACCGGCCAGCCCTTCGCCGATATGACCTACACGTCCCGGTGCCCCGGCGCGCGCGTATTCTTCAAAGAAGATCACCTGCTGCTCAATGCTGCAGCCTCGGCCGCCGTGTTGCTGTGGCCAGCCAACGCAGGTCCAGCCTCCTTCGGCCAGTTTCTGCTCCCAGCGCTTGCGCTCTTCGGGGAAGCTGTGTTCATCACCGGGACCACCACGGAATTTCAGTTTGGCGAACTCGCCGGTCAGATTGGCGGCCAGCCAATCGGCCACTTCGGTACGGAAGCGTTCGTCTTCGGCGCTGAAGCTGAGTTTCATGCGGCAGCTCCTTTTGTTTGGTTGGAATGGGCGGACTGATCGTTATCCAGCAACAGGCTGGCCAGGGTTTCGAGATGCTCACTGGCCGTACCCAGCATCAACTCGCTGGCCTTGGCGCGCTTGAAATAGAGGTGAACATCATACTCCCAGGTAAAACCGACCCCGCCGTGCATCTGCAGGGCTTCACCGGCATTTCTAAAACAGGCATCCGAGCAGTAGGACTTGGCGATCGCCGCTGCTTCCGGCAGCTCGGCGGCCAGCGCGCTCCCCTGCCAGGCTTCATCGGCAATGCAGGCGGCGTAATAACAGGCGGAACGGGCTACTTCGGTGCGCAGCATCATATCGGCGGCCTTGTGCTTGATCGCCTGAAAACCGGCGATGGGGCGACCGAACTGCTCACGCTCTTTGGTGTACTGCACGGCAAGATCTTGCACCTGCTGCGCCGCACCCACCTGCTCGGCAGCCAGAGCAACCGTTGCCAGTTGCAGCACCTGCTCCAGCACGGCCCCGGCCTGTCCCGCCTCGCCCAGACAGGTATCGGCCGGCAGCTCAAGTTGATTCAGCTGAATGCGACCCAGGTGACGGGTCTGGTCCAGCGTCGGGGTCCAGTGACGCTTGATGCCATCGGTTGCAGCATCTACAACAAACAGGCTGATGCCTTCACGTCCACTTGAACCCGGCATACGTGCAGCCAGCACCAGAATCTCGGCGCTGTGACCATCGACCACCAAATGATAATCGCCTGATAGACAGTAACCCTGTTCGGTCGTCTGAAAGGTTGCGGTAACGGCATCGCAGCCGGGAGCTTCCTGTCCGATCCAGCCCAGTGTTGCGGTCGCGCTACCGAGAATACGTTCCAGCCAGGGACTGGCCTGCTCCCCGGCCGCCGCCAGCTGCAGGGCCGGAACGGCCTGACACAGGGTGGAGAAATAGGGTGCGCACACCAGATGACGTCCCATCTGCTCCATGACCGCGATCAGTTCCACATAGCCCAGCCCCATGCCGCCAAGGGATTCCGGAAGGGTGATCGCGTGCAGGTAAAGGTCTTCGCAGATCTGTCGCCAGAGCGACAGGTCATAACCACGCTCGGTGGCCATCGCCTCTCGCACGGCTGCGGAGGTAGAGCAGTCGGCGAAAAAGCCGGCGGCGGTTTCGCGGATCATCTGCTGTTCTTCAGTAAAGCGGAACTCCATGGTTCGTCGCTCCCTGTTGGTTGCAATGGGGGTTGAGAAGCAGGCACCCAATGGGTGCCCGCCTGAGGGTCAGAGACCGGCGCGACGAGCCGCCTGAGGCCCGAAATCACGCTCAGTCAAGGTGCCACGGTTGAGTGTGTAGGCCCTTGGCTGCTCGTTGACCAGGTTGAATGCCAGATAGCTGCCTGCCTGCAGATCATGGTAAAAACCAACGCCTGCCTGCCAGGTTTGCGCTTCATAGGCATAGAAGTAGTTCACCATGGATGTGCGCCACAGACCGCCACGGGCATCGTAGTTGTCGGCCATCACCATGAACCAGGTATCGGCATCGATATACATGTGGCGCTTGCCATAAATATGGCGATAGTCGCCTTTCAGGTTGGCTTCCAGCACCCAGACACGCTGCAGCTCATAGCGCATGTGCTCGGGGTTGGCATGTCCCGGAGTCAACAGTTCGCTGTACTTGATCTCGTTGGAGTGCAGACGATAGGCGTTGTACGGAATGTACATCTCCTGCTGACCGACAATCTTCCAGTCATACCGCTTGGGGGAGCCGTTGAAAATACGCACCTCGTCCACGGTAATGGAGCCCCCGGTACCGGGGAACGACATGTCAAAGCCGTATTCCGGTGATTGGCGTACGCGACGGGTACCCGGGTCATAACGCCAGCTCTGGCGCGGCTGTTTGGTATGGTTCCAGAACTCCATACCGGTGTTGATCTCGCCACGGTCACGTTCGGGCAGAATGGTCTCGTTCAAATAGAAAGAGGACTGCCCTTCAGTCGGACCGCTGGTATCCGGTTTCAGGTGCGGTGCCAGGTTGCGTGACTTGACCCGTCCCCAGTTGATATTGCCGTTTTCAAGCACGTAGGCGTTATCGGATATCAACTCCTCGGTCCAGGGGCGGTAGGTAAAGATGGACGAAGTCCACAACAGCTCCAGACCGGTTTTCGGGAAGGGGAACAGAATGCCCCCTGTTGTTGCCTCAACACCTTCTCCCTCATCCACCAACTTTGCGTTTTGCGCATTCTGGCGGGTCACGTCACAGACGTTGTCCGGGAAGCGAAAATCACGCCGCGATGGGTAGATTGGCATCTGAAACGTATCAGGATATTTCTCGAACAGGGCTTTCTGACCCGCTGACAGCTTATCGGCATGTTCAGCCATATTCTGCGCCGTAATCACAAACAGCGGCTTGTCCTGCGGATAAGGGTCGATCGGATGATTGCCGGTGCCTTCGAAATTGACATGGTCGGGTACACCCTGCCATTTCCCGCTCCACTCCGGAATCGTCCCTTCGGCATTGCCTGCCTTGAGTGCGCCCACACAGGTACGCGTGGCGCCCAGCTCCTCCATCTCTTCGGCAGTGGCGGCCAGCGCATTACCTGTCATCAGGAAAGTCTGCAGCGCGACACCCGCTGCCAGCATTGAATACTTCAGTTTCATATCATCATCCCTGCCAGTTAGAAGGTGTATTTGGCGCTGAGCGAGACATAGTCACGGTCAGCCATGGTACGGCCCTTGTCGAGATTGGCCGAGCTGAGGTAATTCACCCAGGTCAGACCCACCTGCATGTTGCCCAGATACTTGAAGTCGGCCCCCAGCGTCAGACGTTTTTCGTCTCGACCCAGCCCTGCACTGGCCATGCCGCTGCCGTCGATATTCTGCGTCCAGATCGCCTTGGTGGTCAGATCCCAGCCGTTGAACAGGTTGGGGTAATCCATGAATACGGCTGCCGCGAGGACAGCGTTGTCTCGGGTCTGGCTGTAACTGTTGTAGGTTCCGGCCTGTCCCGGTAGACCGCCGGTCACCACCAGATCCTCGACATCGTAAATACGCTCATGCACGACTTCGGCCATCACCGTGGTCTGATGCGCCAGGGCACTCGGGCCGATGATGTAAACGCCGTTCAGGTTGGTCTGAAGGTAACTGCCTCGTGCGGGAGCACCATTATCGAGATAGACCGGGGCACCATCGCGATAGCTGATATCACCGCCCAGCTGTACATCGCCCACCTTGGAGCTGATGCTGACACCTGTGAGTTTGATATCGTCAAAGTAGCCCAGCTGGTAACAGGGATTACCGCCAACGCCGGCAGTACAGCCATTGAAGCCATCGAAGGATGAGTAGCGTGTGTCACCGGTGAAATCGGTGAACAATGCCCCTACACGGTCATGGTAGCGATAGTGGAACAGGCCGACCTCTGTGCTGTTACCCAACAGATAACGCGCACCAAGCCCCCACTGACCACTGTCACTTGGCTCTATCTCTCCGGCATAGTTGATTACACCTCCGTTCGGCAGACTTGTAATCGGCCCTGCTCCGAAGCGGATAAACTGTGCACCCGGACCAAAGGTATCGCTGCCGAAGAAATCCCCTACCGGATTCAGACGCGTCTTTTCCCAGTCGTACTGATAGAAGGCATTCAGGGTGAGGTTGTCGGTCAACGTCAGACTGGCCGAGAGCTGTCCCACCGGCAGATACCCTTCCTTGGCCTCGGTTCCCGGTACGTTGAACACCGCAGCATCCACCGGCAGCTGACCTTGGCTGATATTGGGGAAGAACAGACTTTCACCCCAGGCAACGATGTGCCGCCCCGCTTTTACAGATAGATACTTATCCTCACCGATCACGAAGTTGCCATAGACAAAGGCATCCAGCAGACGAGGGTCGTAACCACTCATCTCGCGGGTCTTATCAGTGAATTGGTTGACCGCCCCGACCTTGTTGATGGTATCCAGCGAGTCATTGTCGTTACGGCTACGATAGACATCATCGTAAAACACACTGCCTCGCAGCATCGCCCCGACATTGTCGTGCCGCAGGCGTATTTCACCCAGCGCATTGAGACGGTTATTGATCAGACTGCCCCGATCAAAATTGCGGGTGGCATCATCCGAATTGACGTCATTCAGATAGACGTCCGATGGTGATGCCGTTCGTGCCGACGCGGTGTAGGAAAGCGTAACCGATGCATCCAGCGTGGTGTTGTCACCCAGATAGACGGTTTCGAATGCGTGAGCCTGGCTGACAGCGAGCGCCAGTGCCAGCGGGACAAATCGCCTGCATCCGGCAGGAGTCCGTTTGGTAATCATACGTGCCCTCCAATGAGCATGATTTTTGTTGTTATCACATGGCCACAATCCGGCCACTCCAACATGCTCGGGGAGCCAAGCTCTTCTCTCATCGTTCAGACAGACTAGAGACCCGAGCAGACATAATCAGCGCTGACGCACATCAAGGCTGTGCGGAAATGTTTTTTTCACGAGCAAGAGGCTGGGCCTGGGTGGTCTGGTATCGAAACTGATCAGCCTCAGAGTTCTGCGCCAGCCACAGCAACACGGCAGCGGGCAGTTCAGGCGGTGCCGAGCCGTTGCGCAACGCAATCAGACCCTTGTCACCGATAGTGGCCTTGAGCGTTTCTGTGGTCACCACACCCGGGTTAACGGTGAAGGCACGAATACCCTGATCACCCAGTTCACGATTGAGAATGCCGGACAACCGCGAGACCGCAGCCTTGCCGGCCCCGTAGGCATAGCCCCAGCCACCTTTGCCGGCAGGGACAGGCGGATCACTTTCACCGGCACCGGAAGTCATGTTGATGATGGTTGCGCCGCCCTGTTCCAGCATTCGAGGCATCAATCGGCGGGTCAGCAGGAAGGGCGCCAGAATGTAGCCCTGGGCTACACGCTGCAGGGTTTCGGCTTCAAGGGACATGAACGGCAGGTTGAGGTCACTGCCTTGGTAGACCGCGTTATTGATCAGCACATCAACACGGCCAAAATGATCAAGTACCTGGTCGGCTGCGGTGATGACCGACTCAGAATCCAGCAGGTCCATACGAAACACCTTGACCTCAACACCGTATTCACGTGCTTCCGCAGCAGTTGCGTTCAGGCTGCCACTCAGAGCGCTGCCATCGGCATGACGCACGGCGTGAGTAAAGGTTTCCCCTTCTTCAAGGGTGCGGGCGCTCAGTGCCAGATCGTAACCGGCACGGGCAAAGGCGATGGCGGTGGCACGACCGATGCCACGGCTGGCACCGGTGATAAAAGCGACCTGTCTCATGACTGTAGCTCCTCTGATTTTTCTTCAGAGTGCTACAGCCCATGCACGATCACATACCCCAACAGGACGAGGCCGGTGATCAGTTTTCCTGATCAGCCTGGCCAAGCGCCGCAACGCTGTTGAGGAAAATACGGACCAACTCGGTCTGACGCCGCACACCTGTCTTGGAGAAAATCGCACGCAGGTGGGCACGCGCGGTATTGCGACGGATATTGAGCGCTTCTGCCGCTTCTTCCAACGACAGACCATTGGCCAGCTGGATCGACAGTGCCGTTTCAGCCGGTGTCAATCCAAACAGCTTTTTGGCAATCTCGTTGCTGGCCTGGGACTTGCCTACTGCATCACGGATATAGACCACTGCCGCCGGCTGCCCCTTGCCCTCGGCCCAGGCGGTTGAAGGGATCGCCTCGATCACAACACCCAGGCTTACCTCGCCCGATGGCCGGGTAATCGACATCGCTTCAGGCAGCGCATGCTGTCCGTCACTCCGCTGGGACTCGAACGCTTCCTTGATCAGCCTGCGCAGCTCACGGTTATCACTGGGATAGCTGGCTTCGAGCCTGCCACCGACAATCTTGAGCCCATCACCGGATTCGAGAATCTCTTTGGCAAACACGTTTTGATCCAGCACCTGACCATTTTCGTCGATCAGGACCGTAGCAATGGAGAGCCTGCTGATCGCTTTGGAATAGAGCGAACCCAGCGTCTGGCTGCGATCAAGCAGGTTGCGGATATTGAGCGCCCGACGCAGATGGGGCAGCAGAAAGCTGCACAACTCTTTGTCATCAGCAGAGAACGCAGGCGCCGCTTCCGGACGGACAACCCGGAATCTCAGAGTGCCAGAGTCCGGGGTGGATATATCCACTGCCATCACATGGTATACATCGTTACAGGCACACCAGTGAATCCGATAGGGGCTTGCATGCCACTCTTCCGGTGTCATCAGGTCTTCTTCAGTGAATACCCGGTCAGGCGGCTGGTTCACGAAGGGTGTCAGGTTGTGACGATAGGGGAAAAACACGACCTTTCCGGAATCCTGAAGCTCACCAACCGAAACCATCAACCCAAGATCATCTTCATCCTGGCTATCCGGCATTTTGAGAATCAGGGTTACAAAGTTGGCTGAAAACAGCGCGCGCAGCTGCTCCAAGGCATCGCCCCAGAGCGTGTTGTCCAGAGCGGCTTCATAGAGTGAGGACAGCAGTAGGTCGAACTGCTCCACGTCCAGTCGGTTCATATTGGGTTTTCCCCTATTATAGTAATTATGTGGCGCAGGCCCGCCCTTTTGGAAAAGCGCACAACACGGGGCGAGCCTAGTTTACGGCTTTTGTCAGCCCAATTGCTGCGTTAGTTCAGGCACAGCATCAAAAAGATCAGCTTCAAGTCCGTAATCAGCGACCTGGAAAATAGGGGCATCAGGATCCTTGTTGATAGCCACAATAACTTTTGAATCGCTCATACCGGCAAGGTGTTGAATGGCACCAGAGATGCCGACCGCCACATACAACTGCGGCGCAACAATTTTACCGGTCTGGCCAACCTGGTAGTCGTTGGGAACAAAACCCGCATCAACGGCTGCACGTGAGGCGCCAAGGGCAGCACCCAGTTTGTCAGCCAGAGGTTCAAGCACCTGACGATAGTTGTCGCCATTGCCCAGCCCCCGGCCACCGGAGACTACGACATCCGCCGCACCCAGCTCGGGACGGTCGGATTTGCTCAGCTCACGCCCTACCAGAGCTGATACACCCGCACTGGCAGTCGCAGCCACCGCAGTCACTTCGGCACTGCCGCCCTGGGCAGCAACATCAAAAGCAGTGGGGCGAACAGTCAACACTTGAATCGGCTCGGCCGACTCAACAGACAGCATGACGTTGCCAGCATATATGGGACGTACATAGCTGCCAACCGCTTTAATTTCAATAACATCGGAAACCTGAGCCACATCCAGTAAGGCGGCAACACGCGGTGTAAGGTTTTTTCCAAAGCTGGAACTGGGTGACACCACCGCCTGATAGTCGCGCTGTTGCACCGTTTCAACCACCAACAAGGCAAGCTCCTCGGCCAACTGAGCGGCATAATGGTCTGCCTCAGCCAGTAGCACACGCGTGACGCCCGCAACGGCAGCCACCTGTTGAGCCACTGCGGCACAGCCCTGACCGGCGACCAGAATATCGATTTCGCCACCCAGGCGTGTTGCCGCATTCACGACATTGAGGGTGACCGCGTTCAGCTGCTGGTTGTCATGTTCTGCAATTACTAGAGTTTTCATCATCATCACCTTCAGATCACACGGGCTTCCTGGCGCAGCTTTTCAATCAGCTCAGCCACATTTCCAACCTTGATACCGCCTTTGCGGGCTGCCGGCGGCGCGAAGTTCACCGCCTTCAGGCGCGGGGCAACATCAATCCCCAGGTCGGCGACCGGTTTGGAATCCAGCGGCTTCTTCTTGGCTTTCATGATGTTGGGCAAAGAGGCGTAGCGCGGCTCGTTCAGACGCAGGTCACTGGTCACCACTGCAGGCAGGTTCAGCTGCAGCGTTTCCAGACCGCCATCGATTTCACGGGTGACCTTGATGGAATCACCTTCAGGCGTTACCTCGGATGCGAATGCGCCCTGAGACCAGCCCAACAGTGCCGCCAGCATCTGGCCGGTCTGGTTGGAATCATCATCGATCGCCTGCTTGCCACAGATCACCAGTTGCGGCTGCTCGTCTGCCACGACCTGCTTGAGGCACTTGGCTACCGCCAGCGGCTCCAGATCGACATCGGACTCAATGTGAATGGCACGATCGGCACCTACGGCCAATGCCGTACGCAGCACTTCCTGACTGGCTTTGGGGCCGATACTGACCACAACCACTTCGGTTGCCGTGCCCGCTTCTTTCAGACGCACAGCCTCTTCCACGGCAATCTCGTCAAAGGGGTTGATCGCCATTTTCACGTTATTCAGATCCACGCCGGTGCCATCGGACTTCACCCGTACCTTGACGTTGTAGTCGATGACGCGTTTAACCGGTACAAGAACTTTCATCATGTATTCCTCGAATTACTCAGCCGCTGTGGGGTAGTCGGTATAACCGGCCGCCCCCGCTGTATAGATGGTTTTGCGATCAAAGCGGGACAGCGCCAACCCCTTGCGGATACGAGTGACCAGATCCGGATTGGCAATGAAGTGGCGGGCAAAGGAGACGGCATCCCCCTGCCCCTCACTGATGGCAGCGGCGGCTGTTTCCGGCGCAAAACCATCATTCAGAATCAGGCTGCCGCCGAAGTGCTCACGCGCCAGCGCAAAGGCGTCAATCTCCGACATGGGTGAACGCATGATGTGCACAAAGGCCACACCGATGCGTGTCGCTGCCTGCATCAGTGCCACATGGCTGGCAACGCTGTCCTCGTCTGAAGTGTCGTTGTAGGTATTACCCGGATTGATGCGAAAACCGACCCGGTCTGCACCGATGGCATCACTCATTGCCTGCAAACACTCGGCAGCAAAGCGCACCCGATTTTCGAGGCTGCCACCATAACGATCGGTGCGACGGTTGGTGCCGGTGCAAAGAAACTGCATCGGCAGGTAACCGCTGGTACAGTGCAGTTCGACGCCATCAAACCCCGCTTCGCGGGCGTTGATGGCGGCCTGCCGGTGTTCTTCGACAACCGCAACCACCTCTTCGGTGGTCAGCTCACGTGGAGTATCGTAGGGCTGCATGCCGGCCGCATCGGTAAACACCTCGCCCTGCGCCTGCAATGCGGAAGGTGCAACCGTCTCAACTCCTGCTGGCTTGATGCGACAACTGCCGATACGACCGGCATGCATGACCTGCAAAATGATCTTGCCGCCACGTTCGTGTACGGCGTCGGTCACCTTGCGCCAGGCGGCAATCTGCTCGGCGGTTTCAATGCCCGGCTGGCGACAGTAGGCCTGCCCGGTCACACTGGGCCAGGTACCCTCGGCCACAATCAGCCCCGCTTCTGCGCGGGCGGCATAATGTTCGACCATCAGCTCGTTGGGCGTGCCGTCAGCGTCGGCACGGTTGCGTGTCATCGGTGCCATCACAATGCGGTTCTTCAACTCGATGGCACCTATCCGGACGGGCGAGAACAGCGGCTCTGCGCCCACCAGCGTATCCTGTTTGGCTGCTTGCATAGGATTTACCTCAGTCCAGCGCCGTCACCAGCACAGCGGAGCGACCACCATCTACCGGCAGCGTTGCACCGGTAATGTAGGAAGCCTGATCACTGGCCAGAAACAGGATTGCGTTCGCCAACTCTTCAGGCTGACCGACACGTCCCATGGGGATCAGCTTTTCGGTGCTTTTGCGAGCATTGTCATCCGCCAGCATCCCTTCAGTAGCGGGCGTTTCCACCACTGCCGGGATCACCACGTTGACACGTACACCATAGGGCGCGCCTTCTGCTGCGGCGGCACGGGAAAAATTGGTCACGGCGGCCTTGGACGCGGAGTAACCGGACATCCAGGGGGTGCCCAGCTCGCCACAGATGGATGAGAGGTTCACAATGGAGCCGCCATGCGCCTTCATCAGCTGCAACGCGGTGCGTGTACCCCAGAAAGTGCCATCCACCGAGGTGGTGAAGTTGGCATGCCACTGCTCAGTGGTCATCTCATCGATACTGCCCCAGGTGAACGCCATGGCGTTGTTCACCAGTACATCCAGCTGGCCGTATTTTTCGGCCGTGGCGCGCAGCGCACCCACAAAGCCCTCTTCGTTGCTGACATCGACCTGTACCGCTTCGGCCTCGCCGCCGCCGGCACGGATGCGGTCGACAACCGCTTCAAGCGGTTCCATTCGGCGACCACAGATCACCACACGCGCACCTTCCTGCCCAAAACGTTCTGCCGTGGCGGCACCGATACCACTGCCACCACCGGTAATAAATGCGACTTTGCCCTGTAGACAGCCCTGCATAATGTGTCTCCTGAGTTGTTGTTATCCAGAGAACAGACTCGCTGCCACGTGCCGCGCACATGACAGACAGGCACTTACACCTGCGCAGTCAGTATTTTCAGAGTAAGAGGGTGAACGACGGCTGCCATCGTCCAATAAGACTAAACCGAAAAGACCGGCAAAAGCCGGTCTTAACGCATTGAATTAGAAGGGGATTGGTGATCAGGTATATTTAAGGCTAACCTTGGCCGTACGCGGTACCGCCTGACAGGTCAGGGTAAGTCCGCGCGACAGATCGCGTTCATCCAGCACATCGTTATGCAGCAGCTTGACCTCACCTTCGGTCACTTCACACATGCAGGACGCACACATTCCTGCCATGCAGGAATAAGGCAGATCAATACCCGCCTTCTCGGCCGCATCCAAAATGGTTTCATCACCCTGGCATTGAAGCTCGAAGTGCTGGCCATCCAGCTCGATGCTGATCTGTGCCTGATCAACCTCGGCCGACTCAGTCAGTACCGCCTGCTGCTCCTCGTCTCTCGACTCTTCGGATGGCAGCGAAACAAAGCGCTCCACATGTATATTTTCGGCGGGTAGCTTCAACTCCTGCAACGCCTGCTCGGCGGCATCCATATAGGGCCCGGGGCCACAGATAAATGCCTGCGCATTCTCATAACCGCGGGACAAGCGCTTGAGCAAACTGACAGTGGGACGCCCCTGAACACTGTCCAAAAGATGGATGACATCGAGGCGATCGGCATACTGTTCCAGAAGGTCTTTCAGCGCCTCACGGAAAATGATCGATTCTTCATCCCGATTGGCATAAACCAGTCGAACCTGACCACGACCGCGCAGCAGCACCGAGCGCAGAATCGAAAATACCGGCGTAATGCCACTGCCACCGGCAAACAGCAGGAACTCGCCATCCAGCGACTGAGGCACAAACACCCCTGCCGGCTGCATCACTTCGATGACATCACCGACCTGCACATGATCACAGATCCAGTTGGAACCACGCCCCTCTACCACCCGTTTCACGGTCACCCTCAGCTGGGCATCCACCGTGGGCGCACTCGACATCGAGTAGCAGCGCAGCAGATGCTCCCCCTGCCAAGGCAGGCGCAGGGTCAGAAACTGACCCGGCCGGTAGCGAAACCGCTCAACCAACTCCGCCGGTACCGCAAACTGCAGCGATACCGCATCCGAGGTCTCCTGCACTACCTGATCCACACGCAGCGAGTGATAGCGGGACGTACTCATGGCACTTCTCCTTTTAGATGTATGGGTCCATGTTCGGCAGACCCAGCATCACGGCCCCACTGGCGCGGGCATAGGCATCGGCATTGTTGGCAATGTGACCACGCGCCTGATGGATATCACGGAAGATCCGCTCTATCGGGTTGCTGCGATACAGCCCCGAAGCGGCACAGGCACGCAGCAGTTCACTGACTCGATCCGCACACAGCTTGGGCACCAAAGATGCTTGCGCACGCTGCATCAGGCGCTCTTCAACCGGCATTTTGTCACCGGTTTTGGCGCAATGAACGATGCGGGCGTAGTTGCGGAACATCACCAGCTTGAGCTGATCGACAGCGATCATCGCCTCGGCAACCGCCAGCTGAGCATTGGGGTCTTCAGCCGTCTTGGCACCATGTTTGCCGACATGCGCACCCGCACGGGTACGGAACTCATCGATCGCCGCCTCGGTTGCACCCAGACAGGCGGAAGAGACCGCACGCTGGAATACCTGCGTAAACGGGATCTTATAGGTCCAGCCCGGATTGGTTTCACGACCGGGACAACCGGCATCAGAATGATTGTTGGTACGATGCGTGCGGTGCTCAGGTACGAAGGCGTCTTCGACAATAATGTCATGACTGCCGGTCGCTCTCAGGCCCAGTACATCCCAGTTTTTCTCCACGCGGAAATCACTGCGCGGCAGCAGGAAGGTCGTATGCTCCAGCTCATCGGGATTGTCCTTCTTCGGCAGCAACCCGCCGAGGAAGATCCACTCACAGTGATCAACACCACTGGAGAAACCCCAGCGGCCTGAGAAGCGATAACCCCCATCCACTTTCTCCGCCTTGCCAACCGGCATGTAGGTGGAGGCAATCAGAGTACCGTCATTGCCGTTGGCCCACACATCCTGTTGCGCCTGTTCCGGGAACAGCGGCAACTGCCAGTTGTGCACACCGATAACGCCATAGATCCAGGCAGTGGACATACAGCCTTTGGCAAGCGCCATCTGTACGCGGTAGAACACGCGCGGATCCAGCTCGTAGCCGCCCCAGCGCTTGGGCTGAAGTACACGGAACAGGCCCGCCTCCGCCATTTCCTTGACCGTTTCACGGGGGACCATGCCTGCCTCATCGGCCGCTTTTGCCCGTGCCTGCAGACGAGGCATCATTTCCTCTGCCGCCTGGACGAGGCGAACAGCCTCGGGGGTCATATAATCTTCGTCATGTGCCGCTGCAATAAAGTTGTTCGTTAACACGCCCATCGCACGAGTCTCCTCGATTATTATTTTGGATTTACCGGGCATGACCGGCTGCTCCGACCATCTCCTTCAGGGTGCAGATTCACACAGACCCTCCCCAAGACTCATCGTCAATTTGGACTAACGCACAGCTCTCGTTACTAGCCCATTCGGACGATGCCCCCGATTCGCGCTCAGGAATAATGGCAAACGTACTCTTCGAGCTACAGGCCATCAGTACAACAACAAAACCTTGCCTGAAGGCTTAAAAACAAAGGAGTTTAGCCATGCGCGTAACCCTGGGCATCGCTGTTGCATTGATCGTTGCAGCGGCAGGAATGTTCGCGTTTTCTCACCGGGACACCCCTTCATTGGGCTCACGCCAGATTCCGGTAGATAACATGAACCTGACCAGCATCACTCAAACCGATGCAGGACTTGTCACTGCTGGAGAGCTGGGCCATATCCTGGTTTCATCGGATGAAGGCAATAGCTGGACACAGGCAGCCATGTCGGATCAGCGCCATGCGTTGATCACCCGTCTGCACTTCAAGGACAGTCTGAACGGACTGGCAATCGGCCATGAAGGCTGGATTCTGAAAACACGGGATGGGGGACGCACCTGGCAGGAAGTGGCTTTTAACCCCGGCAGCGAACCTCTGCTCGGCATTCACTTGCTGCCTTCCGGCGACTGGGTGGCCTTTGGTGCGTTTGGTCAGGCCCGTATCTCTCGGGATGATGGCATCAGCTGGTCTGAGCTGCCGCCACCCGAGGGCACCGACTGGCATCTGAATAACATCATTGCATCCGAAGATCGCCGCACCTGGCTGATTGTGGGTGAGTCGGGCACCCTGTTCCGCTCCACTGACGACGGTACGAACTGGGAAAGCATTCCTGAATTCTATAACGGGTCACTGTATGGCGGCCTGAGCCTGGGGGACGATACCTGGGTGGTGTACGGCATGCGCGGCAATATTTTCCGCAGTGAGGATAACGGCCTGAGCTGGACCTCAGTCGGTGGCGAGCTGCCGGTGTCGATTTTCACCCATCAATCTCTGGATAACGGAGACCTTCTGCTGGCAGGTCAGGGCGGCGTACTTCTGCTCAGTAACGACCAGGGCCGCAGCTTTCGCTTTCTGCACAAAAGCGGCCGCATGACCGTGACCGACATCACCCTTCTCGAGTCGGGCAATTTGCTGATGAGCAGTGACAGTGGCCTGCTGCCACCGCTTTCGCTCGCCCAACTGAAACAGCCGTCTGGAGCCTGATCATGCCACATCAACACTATTCTGCCGTGCAAAAATTTGTTGACACATCTGCCCGTCTTCTGATCATCGCACGCAAACCGCTGGGTATTCTGTTCCTGCTGATCACGGTTCTGCTGGGCTATTCCGCTTTTCAAACCCGCTTTGATCCCGGTTTCAACAAGCTGATTCCGCTCAAACATGACTACATGCAGGCCTTTCTCGATCACTCAGCCGAATTTACCGGTGCCAACCGCGTCATGATCAGCCTGGAGTGGACCGGCGAAGGTGACATCTATAACGCCGAATTCATGGACAAGCTGCAACAGGCAACCGATGAGGTTTTCTTCACCCCCGGCATAAACCGCACTACCGTACGTTCGCTGTTCACACCTGAAGTCCGCTATATCGAGGTCACGGAATACGGCTTCACCGGTGGGGTGGTTATCCCGTCCCGTTTTACCGCGGATGCAGAGGGTTTGGCCCAGGTACGCTCAAACGTGCAGAAATCCGGCCAGGTCGGCAATCTGGTGGCCAACGACCTGAAATCCGCGATGGTACAGGCCGAACTGCTGGAAATTGACCCTGAAACCGGCGAGAAAACCGATTATGCCGCTGTGGCACGTCATCTGGAGAAAATTCGCGCCGAGCTGAGTGATGACAGCATCAACATCCAGATCATCGGCTTCTCGAAGGTGATGGGCGATGTCATGGACGGACTGATGACAGTGGTCCTGTTCTTCGCCGTGGCGTTTGTGATCACCTTTGCCCTGCTGTGGATCTACTCTCGTTCACTGCGCCTCACGCTGCTGGCCATTGTGGTGGCGCTGCTGCCGGTTATCTGGTTACTGGGCATTTTGCCGCTGATTGGTTACGGCATCGACCCCATGTCCGTGCTGGTCCCGTTCCTGATCTTCTCCATCGGCGTCTCTCATGCGGTACAGATGACCAACGCCTGGAAACTGGATGTACTCTCGGGCATGAGCGCCATCGAAGCGGCCGAGAGCTCGATCCGCAAGCTGGCCATCCCGGGAACGGTCGCTCTGCTGGCCAACGCGCTCGGGTTTATGGTGATCATGGTGATCGATATCCCGATCGTACATGAGCTGGGGCTTACCGCTTGCCTCGGCGTGGCTCTGATGATCATTACCAACAAGATGTTCATGCCGATCATCCTGTCGCACCTGCGACTGGAGAAGATGGCACTGAAAGACAACAGCAGTGGCGAACGTCACCCGGTCTGGTGGGCCATCTCTGCGCTGTCACAGCCGCGCCCTGCCCTGTTCAGCCTCAGTGTCATGCTGATATTGCTGGCAGTGGGTACATGGCAGTCCCGCTCGCTGCTGACCGGGGATATCGGCTCCGGCGTGCCGGAACTGCGTGCCGAATCACGCTACAACCAGGATAACGACACGATCATCAGCAACTACTCCATCGGCATGGATGTGCTCTCCGTGTACGTGGAAACCGATCGCGCCTCAGAAGCCTGCCTTGACTGGGACGTGATGAACGCTGTGGATCGGTTTGATTTCCACATGCGCGGTGTGCCCGGGGTCGAATCCGTCAGTACCGTGGCGGGCATGGCCAAGCTCTATGTGTCCGGCAACAACGAGGGCAATCCGCTGTGGCGCACCCTTCAGCGCTCCGAAATGGCCCTGCGCTCGGGCAGCCAGGCCGCCAACCCTGAACTGGGTCTGAACAACGAGCTGTGCAAAACTATCAACATGATGGTGTACCTGAAGAATCACCAGAACGACACGCTCAAGCATGTCATTGGCGAGATTCAGAGTTTCATCAACAGCGTTGAAGTGGAAGGCGTCACCTTCCGCCTGGCCGGTGGTAACGCCGGTGTTGCCGCGGCCACCAACGAAGCGGTGGAAACGGCTGAAGTACAGATGATCGCGTCCATCTTCGCGGCCATTACCCTGCTGTGCTGGATCACCTTCCGCTCCTGGCGCGGTGTGCTCTGCGTGGTCGTGCCGCTGATGCTGGTTACCATCCTGTGTAACGCCCTGATGGCGCTGCTGGGTATTGGCCTCAAGGTGGCAACACTGCCGGTCATCGCGCTGGGTGTTGGGGTTGGCGTGGACTACGGCATCTACATCTACGAACAGATGCAGCACTCGCTGAAACGCGGCATCGACCTGCGCACTGCTTTCTACGAAGCAATGCGCCAGCGCGGCACCGCTGCGGTGTTCACCGCCGTGACCATGACCATCGGCGTGGGCACCTGGGCATTCTCGGCACTCAAGTTCCAGGCCGACATGGGCATTCTGCTGGCGTTCATGTTCATGGTGAACGTGCTGGGCGCCATCTTCCTGCTGCCGGCACTGGCCTGCTGGCTGAACGTGCAGCCCCGTAAGGTTGCGGCCAGCACTTCCGATCAGATGGCCAAGCCAGCGGCTGCCGCGAATGCCGGCAATACCAAACGCAACAACCTGAACACGCGCCACCAGGCTGTTGTGACCTCAGACTGATCGACCCGATGGCGGAGGACTACCTCCGCCATCACGTTTCGTACATCCCGCCTTCCTGCTGATGCGCACTGTTCCGCACAATCAAGCCCCCGACCACTCAGTGACGTTCAAAAAATCGCAGCACATCATCGAATACGGGGCGTCTGTCACGCAGCAACCAGGTCAAACTGGACAAAATACCCACATGACCCATGTCGTCGTAGGTGCGCGCCACTACCTGACCGCCTTCGGTGTTCACTTTCGCCGCCAGCAGGTCGATGTTGCGCCTGTACACCAGCGTATCCGCCTCGCCCCAGAGCAACAGCATTGGCGGTTCGTTGCCATCGATAAACGTGGTGGTCTGCATCTGCGGATACCGTTCGGGCGGGCCGAACATATCGATCAAATCGTCTTCATTCGGTACAAAGTCATAAGGCCCGGCCAGCCCCGCGAAGGCCCGTACGATGTCGGGGCGTTTGCCATGGGCCGCCAGATAGCGCTCATCGGCCACCAGCAATGAGGCAATGTGTGCACCCGCGGAGTGCCCGGCCAGATACACTCGCTCGGTGACGCCACCGTAGGTATCAATGTGGTCATGCACCCAGGCAAGGGCCTGCGCCCCATCTTCCACAAACGTCGGGAAACGCACCTCGGGATATTTTCGGTAATCGGCAATCACCGTGATATAGCCCTGCTCTGCAAACGCCTCACCGACAAAGGGATACATCGTTCTGGACCCCTCACTCCAGCGACCGCCATAGAAAAAGACCACCACGGGATACTCGCCTTCAGCGGCAGGTCGATAGATATCCAGTCGTTGCCAGGACTCGGGGCCGAACGCCACCCCCTGCTCGATGCGGGTATCGCTGAATTTGGCCGGCAGGTTGGCCACCCCCAGCCCCAGCTGGGTACAACCGCTGAACAACAGTGCACCAATGGACAGAACCAGTACTTTCATACGCCTCCAGTAGCATGTGCGTGTCTACCAGTATATTTCTACCGGAATAAGACGACATTGGAGCAGCGGGAGAAGATGTTTCTGCGGTTGTGCGCATGATGGTGCCACAGCGGCCTGTCACATCAGATGATGCGTATCGGGTTCCACGCCAGCGGAGACCCCAGCAGTGTGCGAAACGAGGGGGGTTGGCGGCCGTTGTCATCCGGGATGCCGTAGTCCTGCGCTAATTCGGCACTGATCAAGGTCTTGCCGGAATACGCCTCAAGCTGGGGGTCCTGCAGCAGCGCCAGAATCACCCGTCCGTTGAATTCGAGGCTTTCGCCGATCTCCATGATATCGCCGTAGGAATCCGGCCTGGCGACGGCAGCGACCGCCGAGCGTTCGGTCTTTTGCGGTCCCAGCCACAGGGAAACACAGCTGACGCCAGTCCCCTCAAAGTCCACCGCCATATCGGCCGCCATCTTGTCGCCACCGGCCTTTTGCGCACCATAGGCAGGGCCGTGCATGTAACAGGCCCCACCATAGGAGGAGGTAAAGACAACCAGCGCCTTTTCACTTTTCAACAGCAGTGGAGCGGCGTAGTAGCTGGCGACATAGGATGAGCGCAACCCCACATCGATCAGGTTGACCAGCTCTGGCGGCTTTTCCCAGAAGGGACCGGGGTCTATCAGGTTGTCATGCAGGGCGATGGCATTGTTGACCAGCAGATCAAGCCGTCCCTGCTCACGGTCGATCCGATCAAACAGTGCCTTGACCTGCTGATCATCGGCATGATCACAGGCAACGGCGATACCCTGCCCTCCCGCACGCGTGACCGCTTCGGCCGTTTCAAACACCGTACCGGGCAACACCTGTCCCTTGAGTGACGCCTGACTCTCGGTGGCAGAACGCCCGGTAACATATACCGTCATACCTGCCGAGCTCAGGGCGATGGCGATGCCCTTGCCGACGCCACGACTGGCTCCGGTGACCACCGCTACGCCTTTCGTTGTATCAGTCATATGCTTTTTTCCTTTAATCTCGATCTTCGAACAGGCGATCCTTAAAACAAAAGGGCCGGTGAGAGTCCCACCAGCCCTTGTCTTACTCAGTCTCACCCGGTTACTGCCAGGCTCACAGGCTCAAGCCCCCTCAAGGTCACGCTTGAGCGCCAGCTTGTCGACCTTGTTGGACGCATTCACCGGCAGGGCCGACACAAAGCGCACCATGCGCGGCACTTTGTAGTTGGCCATGTGGTCTCGGGACCACTGGATCAGGTTTTTCTCATCCAGCCGGCTGCCATGACGGCGCACGATAAAGGCGCAGCCCACCTCGCCCATGCGCTCGTCCGGTACGCCGATCACGGCCGCTTGAGCCACTTCGGGGTGTTCCACAAGCGCCGCTTCGATCTCCGCCGGATAGCAGTTGAACCCGCCGACGATGAACATGTCCTTCAAGCGACCGGTGATACGCAGGTAGCCGTTCTCGTCGAGCGAGCCCACATCACCAGTGTGCAGCCAGTTGTCAGCATCGATCGCTTCGTCCGTTGCCTCCTTGTTCCGGTAGTAGCCCAGCATGATGTTGGGGCTGCGGATGCAGATCTCGCCATCCTCGTTGGGGCCCAGCTGCCGGCCGTCCTGGTCGAAGATCGCCACTTCGGTGCCGGCTATGGCTTTGCCACTGGTTCCGGCAATAATTTCGGCGGGATCATCAGGATCACAAATGGTGGCAATGCCGCTGCACTCGGTCAGGCCATAGGCGGTGGTCACTACCTTGAAGCCCAACTCGTTGCGCATCCGCTCGATCAGGATGGGCGGGATGGATGAGGAACCGGTGGATGCCGCACGCAGGCTGCTCAGGTCTTTCTGCGCCAGCTGCGGGTGAGCCAGCAGCGACAGGTAGAGCGTCGGCGGCCCCGGCAGAACCGATACCTTGTCGCGCTCGATCCGCTCCAGCACCTCATCGGCATCGAACACCGGGTGCGGCAGAATGGTGACGCCGCACATCAGACTGCACAGCCATCCCGCCTTGTAGCCGAAGGTGTGGAAAAACGGATTCACGATAAGGAAACGGTCACCCGGAACCAAACCCAAAATCCTGGCAAACTCGGCAAAGGCACGCAGGCCCGCGCCATGGGCACTCATGACGCCCTTGGGCTTGCCCGTTGTACCGGAGGTAAACATCAGATCGGACAGGCTGTCGGCGGTGAGTTCTACGGCACGTACCCGTGCGGCGGACTCACTGACCATCTGTCCCTGCTGGATAAACTCATCCCACTCCAGACTGTTAGCCAATGGAGTGCCACTGCGCGGGCTCATGACGATGGTCATGTCGAGCAGGTCGGCATATCGCTCGCTCAATTGAGCCGGATAGTCGATACCGAGAAAATCACCTACCGAGAACAGAATACGGCTGCCGCTGCGACTGATGATGTCCTGGGCTTCAGCGGCTTTCATGCGCGTATTGATCGGTACCAATACTGCTCCAGCCATCTGCAGACCAAGGGTTGCCAGTATCCAGCGAGCGCAGTTCGGAGCCCAGACCGCTACCCTATCTCCCGGTTTGACCCCCAATCGCATTAAACCGCGAGCGACCTCCAGTACACGGCTGGAGAGATCGGCATAATCGATCTTCTCGTCGTGGTCTTCGATGGCAACCCTGCCTGCAAACTGCCGCGAGGCCTGAAAAACCAGTTCCGGCGTGGTCTGTGCCATCAGGGGTATGTTCAGTTGTTTGTGCATGCTGGTCATATCAAATACTCATGATGAATTGGCCGCTGTCTATCCGCAGCTCGATACCGTTGATCGCCCGCGCCTCGTCCGATGCCAAAAACGCCACCGCAGCGGCCACGTCTTCCGGCTGACACATGCGGTTCATCGGGTCCTTGTCGATGGTGAAGTTGTTCGGATCGATGCCCTCCGGGTAGGAGGCACGGGTCATCGGCGTCAACACGCCATCGGGGTGTACCGAGTTGCAGCGCACACGGTATTTTTCACGTCGGCAATGCGCGGCCACGACGCGTGTCATGGCTGCAACAGAACCTTTGGATGCGCTGTAGGCCAGATAATCAGGCCGCCCCGCCAGAGCCGCGATGGAGGACACGTTGATGATCGAACCTCCCTGTACTTTCAACAACTCCAACCCTTTCTGGCAGCCCAGAAACACGCTGTCGGAGTTGATGCGGTGCAGCAGCTTCCAGTCGTCATAAGAGGTGGTTTCAATGCTGCCGGGCTTGAGAATAGCGGCGTTGTTGACCAGCACATCCAGCTTGCCTTCCTGCTCACGGATGCTGCCCAATACGCTGTCCCAGTCATCGGGATCAGCCACATCCATGGTCATGAAGCGCACATGCTTGCCCAGCGCTTCGGCTTCCGCTCGGCCACGGCTTTCCTGCAGATCCGTCATGATGACGCGAACACCCGCTGCAACCAGCGCGTGTGTCACGGCCAGCCCCACACCGCTGGCGGCACCGGTCACCAGTGCGATTTTGTTGTCCATTGAGTTGTTCATGTATGAAATCCTTAAGCTGTTGCCAGTGACTCGGTGGCCGTTGCTGCATGTTGTTCAGCTGCGGCAGCTGCACCGGCACGACGGCCTGAAAACACGCAGTCCGCCAGTGAAAGCCCACTGATATAAAGATTGGAAGGAATGCCCACAGCCGTGCGGCCCGCCGCATACAGACCCTGAATAGGGGAGGCATTGGCATCCAGTACCTGACCGCTGTTTTCGTCCACTTTAAGCCCGCCCAATGTCAGCGCTCCCAGCGGCAGAACCCCGGAGCTAACGGAGATATCCAGTGCATAAAACGGCCCCTGGCGCAGGGCCTGACAGGACTCGGCGGACTTGCCCATGGAATCAGTCTGACCGCTGCTGATCGCCTGGTTGTAGGCACTCAACGAAGCCTCAAGCGCAGCGGTGTCCATGCCGGTTTTGCGTGCCAGTACGGCTGGAGTTGCTCCTTTTTTGGCAGCGAGCAGCATCATGACCAGTGCCGGCACCGACTGGAACCACCAGTAGCCGCCAAACAGGGCCTGTCGAATCGACTGTCGACGCAGGGGCTTATCGAGGATCAGCCAGGCCTTGCCGTTTTGCTCTTCACAGATCGCATGCCCCAGGGTGGCGCCGTACACCTCTTCATTGCAGAAGCGTTCGCCCCGAGCATTCACGGCAATACCTTTGGGCCATTTCTGCGGCGGGTTGATAAAGCGCCAGGCGGATACGGTATCCAGCCTGTCCGCCGCTGCTCCCACCGACAGGCCCAGCCGCAGGCCACTGCCGTCACAGCCGGTCGCGCCAATCTTGAAGTTGCGCCGATATTTGGGTGCAACCTCTTTAATCAGCTCTTTATTGAAAATAAAGCCGCCCGTACTGAGGACCACCCCCTTATGCGCTCTTACCAGCGCGGGGCAGGCGTATTTGAACTCCAATGCCGCCAGCTTTTGCCTTAAGCGGTTACAGTAACCGGGGGCCAGGTTCTGCAGTTTTTCGGCCCTTTGGGCCCAGCGCGCATGCAGACTTGCCGCCTTGGTGTCAGCGGGGATCGTCCAAACCTCGGCACCGATGACCTGATTTTCACTATCCACCACCAGCCGCCGTACAGCCGACTGGGTCAAACTGCGGATACCGCGCTGACGACAGGCCGCCTGCAGATGGGAGTACAGCACCACGCCACCATGTCCCTTGCCGACAGTACGGTGTCCTCGCGGTGGCGGCGGCAATTCGCCGCGATAGGCAGGCACCAGCTCATTGCCGGAGTAGTAGAGGTAGTAGCCATCCTGGGGATAGGAGGTTTTGCCGCCGGGCGGCAGGGTGTGGCTATAGGGTGTGCCCATCGCCTCCAGCCATTGCAGGTTCGACACACTCTCATCGCAGAAGCGTTTCAGGGTGGCATCACTGATCACACCCTGAGTTTCGTGCTTGAGGTAGTCGAACATCGCCTCGGGTGTATCGGCAAAACCGGCGCGCTGCTGCTGGGCCGTGCCCCCACCGGCGTAAACAACGCCACCACTCTTGGCACTGGCACCGCCGCCCTGGAAACGGTCTACCACCATCACATCAGCCCCCTGATCACAGGCTTCAATGGCGGCACAGGCACCGGCTGCGCCCCACCCCACGACCAAAACATCACACTCCTGCGCCCAGCACTGCTGTTCGGGTTCCTGTAACCGCAGCGGCGCACTGATTTGGGTTATGCTGCCTGCGCTCATGCCACCACCTTTTGACCCGCTTTTTGCCACGCCAGATCGTTGATGGCGATATAGGCAAAGGTCATGGCCGGTCCCAGCGTTGCACCCGCTCCCGGATAGGACGTTCCCATCACCGAAGCGGAACAGTTGCCGATAGCGTAAAGCCCCTGAATTTCGCTGCCGTCCTCACGCACAACACAGCCCTTTTCATTGGTCAGCAGGCCGCCCTTGGTACCGATATCCCCGGCATCCAGACGCATGGCGTAAAAGGGACCTTTCTTGATCGGTGCGAGGCAGGGGTTGGGCTTGACGTTGCTGTCGCCGTAGTAACGATCGAATACGTTGCCGCCGCGCTGGAAATCTTCATCGTTGCCGGTGGCCGCGAAGCCATTGACCCGTTCGACGGTATGCTTGAGGCCTTTCGCATCCACTCCGATTTCAGCCGCCAGCGTCTCAAGGCTGTCAGCCTTCCAGTACACGTTTTTGTGCCAGGATTTGGGCATGCGGCTGTCGGGCATCACCTGCGAGGGCATCAACGGCCCCATGGCATAATTGAAGCGAAAGTGAGCATCAAAAATCACCCAGGCGGGTACGGTTTTGCCGTTGGTCTTGGTGTTGTCCTTGTACATCTCGTCAACGAACTCAAGGTAGCCCACCGCCTCGTTGACGAAGCGCTTGCCTTCGCCGTTGACCACAATGGCACCCGGGAAGGCACGCTCGGCAAACACGCCACGCGCCTTTTCCTCTTTCGGTACGCTGATGGTCGGAGCCCACCAGGCCCAATCCAGCATGGCGGTCGCGGCCCCTATCGCCTGACCAGCCTCAAGCGCAGCACCTGTGTTACGGCCCGGCGGTGTGGCACTCCACTCCACCCTGGTCGGTTTGGGCAAATACTTGTCACGCAGCGCCTGATTCTGCTCAAATCCGCCGGAGCCCAGAATCACGCCATGACGTACATTGATTAGTTGCTCCTGTCCGTTGCGCTTGACGATCAGACCAGTGACGCGACCGCTGTCATTTTGTACCAGTTCGCGGAAATCGGTGTTGAGCCAGAGCGGAACGTCCCGGTCCATCAGCGAAGCACGCAGCGAGGCGATCAGGGCGTTACCCAGTGCCGCACGACGGTCACGTTTGGTTTTGCGGCGCTGTTTGAAATCCAGCTTGTAGCGCAGCATCAACCAGATCAGCAGCAGCCGCCAGCCACGCTCACGCGCCATCGCCTTGTGCGCATGACGGGCGGTCCATGCGATCTTGCCCATCAACAGTGTGGTCGGTGAAGCCGGCTGCAGGTTCTCGACCTCATCACCCAGCGCACTGGTGTCGAAGAGTTCCGGGTCAAGTGTACGCCCACCCGGTGCCGCGCCAGGCAGGTGCTGATAGTAGTCCGGGTAGCGCTCGGCCACGGTGTAGTTCAGGCGGGTGTTTTCCTGCAGGTAGTGCATCATCTCGGGAGCGTTATCAAGGTAGGCCCGCAGGCGTGTCTCATCAACCTGATCACCCACCGATGCTTTCAGATAGGTCAGTGCCTTTTCGTAGCTGTCATTGCCCCCTTTGGCCTTGAAATAGTGGTTGTTGGGAACCCAGATACCGCCACCTGACAGCGCTGATGTACCGCCGTACTTGTCGCTTTTTTCGACAATCAGCACACTCATGCCCTTGTCGGCGGCAAAGATCGCCGCCGTCAGTGCACCGGCACCGGACCCTACCACCACCACATCATAGGTATCGGTGACTTTAGCCTGTGAAGTCATCTGCTATCTCCATTTTATTATTTTCAATCCGGGGGCAGCCGACCGACTGCGACCTGATGCCAACGCCATTGGCACTCATGCACCATCATGCGCAAGGGCCACAGGGTCAGGCATCGTCAAAGCGGACTAAGCGAAAATGGCGTACAGGCCAACATGAAAATGCGGATACCCGAAGGCATCCGCACTGAAGGAAGAAAGGAGGTAGATTTAGAGGAAAAGCTGTTTCTTGATCTGTTGCTTGAGCAGTTTTCCGGCCGGATTGCGTGGCAGTTTCTCCTGCTGCACGGAGATCATGGACGGCACCTTGTAGGCGGCCAGGTGCTCAGCGACAAAGGCCTGCAGTTCAGCTTCTTCCAGCTCTTCGCCCGGCTGAATCGCGACAACGGCGACAACAGCTTCACCGGTTTCTTCATCGGGGACACCCAGCACAGCGGCCTCTCGTACCAGCGGGTGACGCATCAGACAGGACTCGACCTCTGCAGCGGCTACATTTTCACCGGCGCGGTTGATCACATCCTTGAGACGGTCAACGATGTAGATGAATCCGTCATCATCCAGATGCCCCAAATCACCGGTATGCAGCCAGCCACCTCTCAGGGCCTCTCGCGTGGCTGACTCGTTGCCGAGATAGCCATCCATCAGGGTAATGGAGCGCAAACAGATCTCGCCATCCTGATCCAGCGGCAGCTCAGTGCCATCCGGCGCCATCACTTTCACTTCCATAAGAGGCGAGACAAGACCTGATGCCGTTGGCTGCAGCCGGAACAGATCGCCGGATATCGCAGAGCCGACGCCATTGGTCTCTGTCATGCCGTAACCGATACCCACCAGCTGATCCGGCAGCGCATCCAGCACCTCATCAATCAGCCCCTGTGGCAAGCCTGCACCACCAAACCCCAGGCCCGCCAAGCCTCCCTTGACGCTCTCGGTGTGGAATTCAGGCTCACGCAGAAGCTGCATCACCATGGAGGGCGCACCATTGAACTGGGTCACCTGCTCTGTACGCATCAGCTCGATGGCCGCCCCTGCCTCCCACTTGTGCATGAACGCCAAGCGGCGTCCGGTTCGCACCGCCGTCAATAGCTGCGCATGCAGGCCACTGACATGAAACAGGGGGACCGCTGTCAGAATGACAGGGGCACGCGCCATTTTCTGAATGCGTGCCAGTGCCTCCGGCGAGGTCATCGCCGACATCGCACTGATGTAATCAATATTGAACAGCGCCTGACAGACCGCCCGCTGACTGGATACCACGGCCTTGGCACGGCTGGTGGCACCGGAGGTGAAAAGAATCAGCGCAGGATCTTCAGGCTCAGGGCTAACCTCAGGCAACTCGCCAACAGGCCGTGCAATCACCTCATCGTACCCCAGCGTCTGGGCGCTCGACTGGTCAAGGGCCGGGCCAACCAGTACGACCGGCATGGATGCCGGGAGATAAGCGGGATCAATGCGCTGCAGCCGGTCTGTGTCGCAGACCAGAACATCCGCCTGCAGGTCTTCCAACGCCGCCCGCAGCTCTTCACCCAGGCCGAAGCTGTTCAAGGGTGCCGGCACGGCTCCAAGACGCGCAGCGGCAATGAATGCCACCACCCACTCTGGACGATTTCGCATGGCAATCGCTACGCGGTCTCCCGCCTTGATCCCCTTGCAGTACATCCAGGAAGCAAATGCATCCACATGAGCGTAAAAGCGCTGATAGCTCCAGCGATCGCCTTGATAGACCATGAAGCAGCCATCATCTTCTCGACGCGACTGCTGTATAACGTCTACCAGACTGACTGGGGCATTTTTATATACCCGAAAGCACCCTCTGGAGGTATCGACAGACATCAGCTCGAAAGGCGCTCCTTCCGCGGTCAGCTGTGCCCGAACGGCAGCAGCCTGCTGCGTAATGGCATTCATGGAATATTCCTCTTATTGTTGTGAAGGCATTCAATCATTGCGCGTGGTAGCGGTCCAGCCCTTCGCTGTCGCGATAGCGATCCAGCCGGTCTGTACGGCACAAATAACTCAAATGTGCCAGCGTCTCGCCCAGCGCAAGCATCAGTTCGATCGACTTGAGTTCACGCGGGAACAGCCAGCTCATTGCCTCCCATGCGGTGAACTGCTCTCCCTTGCGGGCAGGCCCCATCAACACCTCCAGCTGTCGCTGATGATGGGCGTGCAACTGATCCACTCGGGTACGCAACCCCTTGAATACAAGTCCATGGGCTGGCAGTACCAGTGCGTCTGCCGACAGCGTCCGCAGGCGATCCAGCGATTTAAGCCAAAGGCTCAGCGGGTCCGCTTCTGGCTCAACATCACTGACCAGCACATTCGAACTGATTCCGGGCAGGACCTGATCGCCCGCCAGCAGGATGCGGTCGTGCTCGCTGTACAGGCAGGCATGCTCCGGGGAATGTCCCTCGCCGATCACGACCTGCCATTGGCGTCCTCCAACAGTGAGGCTGTCACCATCGCGCAGACGAATGAAGCTGGGCGGAAACTCAGGCATGAACGGATCGCGCCGATGTGAGTTCAGCATTTTCTGGAAGCGATCTTCTGGCATGCCAGTATGCTGAAAGAACGCGCGCTGAGCATCTTCCTTGATGGTGGTATCCGAGCTTGCCAGGGCACGCATGGTGAAATACTCACCATGCGTCATATACAGGGGCGCGTTAAACTCTTTCATCAACCAGCTGGCCAGGCCTGCGTGATCATAATGAAAGTGGGTACAGATAATCCCCTTCAAGCGCTGTTGCGGAAAATAGCGCTGCGCCAGGGTTCTCCAGCACTGGCGTGACTCATCGGTGTTCAGGCCGGTATCAACCAGATACCAGCCATCATCATCTGCCAGTAGATAAACATTGATATGATCCAGGGCCATCGGCATGGGGATGCGTGTCCAGAACACACCCGCCGCAATTTCCACCGCCTCACCCGGCGCCGCAGGATTCGGGTAAGGATACTCCAGCGCATCCCGCTCATCCGCCTTGCGCCGGCGGGTCTGGGCTTCGGTTTCACGTTCCGGCATAACCCTCTCCTTATTCCGGCACGCAGCCGGCCTGATAGTGGTATGTTTGCATGCCTCATCTGACGCGATTCACAAATCCCTCACTACGTCCAAAAGGACGATGCCCCTGCATCTCAGTCAGGTAAGTTGGCACAACAAAAATAATTTTTGGAGCTAACGCCATGCCAGTCATAACGCCCAAGGTGACGGCCAGAAACCATTTCACATTGGCCCTTCTGGCGCTTGTGTATGTTTTCTCGTTTATCGACCGCAACGTTATTGCGATCGTAATTGAACCCATTAAACAGGAGTTCGGTGCCTCGGACACCATGATGGGGCTGTTGACCGGCCTTGCTTTCGCCGTACTGTATGGCGTCTTGGGCATTCCTCTCGGTCGCATGGTTGACCGAGGAACAGACCGCCGCAAGATGATTTCAATCTGCTGTGGTCTTTGGAGCATGGCAACCATGGCCTGCGGTCTGGCAACCAGTTTCTGGCAATTGCTGATGGCGCGCATGACGGTTGCTGTCGGTGAGGCCGGCGGAATGGCGCCTTCGGTTTCCATGGTTGCGGATCTGTACCCCAAGGCGCGCCGCTCAATGGCGATGGGCATTTTCATGCTGGGCCCCCAGGTCGGACTTCTGGTCGCCATGGTTGTCGGCGGCTATATTGCACAGACCTACGGCTGGCGCACCACCTTTATCGCCTTCGGTATCCCCGGGGTGCTGATCGCGGCAACGCTGTGGTTCTGCACCCGTGATCCGGGCCGGGGCGTGTTTGACAGCGAAGAGGAGCGTCGTCAGGCAGCCTTGGCCCGCGATATCAAGATTGCGCCACAAATCAAAAGCATCTTTGCCGTGCGTGCCTTTGTCCTGCTCTGCATGGGTGTGGCTCTAACCGGCGTAGTCGGTTACGGCTTCGGCATCTGGGCTCCCACTTTCCTGCTGCGCACCTATGAAATGTCACTGGCACAGGCCGGCCTGCTGTTTGGCCTGTCCAGCGGACTGTTTGCGGTCCTGGGTACACTGTTCTGCGGCTGGCTTTGCGACCGACTCATTGTGCGTGACACCCGCTGGCAGATCGCACTGCCGATGCTGGGCATCCTGATCAGCCTGCCCATGGGCATCGCCTTCCTGCTTTGGCCCAAAACATCCACTTTTGATGTGGCAGGCTACGACATTCCCGTCGCCATGCTGTTCTGTACCGGTTTCGCCTTCTTTCAAAGCTGGTGGCCCACCCTGACCTTTGCCGCCGTGAGCCACCTGTTGACCAGCTCTCAGCGCGCCATGGGGGCAGCGTTCGTCAACCTGTTCATGACGCTTGTAGGCGCAGGCCTCGGTCCCTTCCTGTCAGGCACGCTGAGTGATCTATACACAAGCAGCATGGGACCTGATGGCCTGCGCTGGGCGCTGGCAACCGTACTCTGCCTGCTGCTTGTCTCTGCACTGCTCTATGGCCTCGCAATCAAACCCTACCAGCGTCGACTCGTCGAGCTGGATGCGAAGATCGCCTGACCTGTGTAACGCCCTCGCCTGAGCGGGTCACTCTTTTGACACAGATCAGGCACAGCAACTCATATCGTCCAAACAGGGTATGTCCCGCACCCGACCGATATTCAGAATCGGTCGGGTGATAACAACAAGATCAAGGAGTTTCCCCATGGCAACATCCCAGGACTACCGGCTCGGTGATTTTACCTTCCCCCGTGGCTGGTTCATGATCGCCACCGCCGATCAGATCAACACCCACAAGCCGCTAGCCGTTCGTTTTTTCGGTCGCGATTTCGCACTCTATCGTGGCCGCGCTACCGGCAAGGTCGTGCTGCTTGATGCCTACTGCCCGCACATGAAGACGCACCTGGCAGCGCCCAACGACACCTCTTATGTCATCATTGATGGCGGCGGCACCAATATTGAAGGCGACAGCATTCGCTGCCCTTATCACGCCTGGCGCTTCGGCCCTGATGGTGAGTGCGATGATATCCCCTATCACGAAGGCCCGATTCCCAAGGCTGCCTGCGTCAAATCCTGGACCGTGAAGGAAAGCCTGGGGGCCATCTGGGTTTGGCATGACCCCGAAGGTGGCGAGCCCGAATGGGATCATCCTTCGCTGCCGGAATGGGACGATGCATCCTGGGTACAGTGGAAATTTGATGATCTGGGCATTCTTGAGCAACACCCGCAGGAAGTGGTCGATAACATCTGCGACTACGGCCATCTGAGCCCGATTCACGGCTCCACCGTGCAGCGCTACGAGAACGAGTTCAAGGGTCACCTCGCCATCCAGCGCCAATGCGGCCCTCATCGCACTTTGGTCGGAGAAAATGGCGCGAGTCCTATTTTGCACACCATCACCACCTACAACGGCCCGGGCGTGCTGATCTCTTACCTGACCGGCTTCTACGAATCGATTTTGATGATTAACCACACACCGGTGGAAGATGGCAGCGTTCACGTCTGGCACTCACTGCTGGTGAAATCACCCAACGGCAATGACAAGGTTACCGTGGAGGATGAGATTGCGGCACGCCAGTTTCAGGAAGCCAGCCGGTTGTCATTTGCTCAGGACTTCGAGGTCTGGACCAACAAGGCACCCTGCCTGAACGGTATGTTTATCCCCAGTGATGGCCCGTTCATGAAGGCTCGCATCTGGTACAAGCAGTTTTTCAATCCGCGGGACCGCAAGGCCGAATTCCTGGACAAGGTTGAAGGCGTGTACGTCCCCAACGGCATCCCTCCGTATACCGACAGATAATCACTTAACGTCTGTTAGCGACAAAAAACGGCCTGAAGAGCGATTTTCAGGCCGTTTTTATTGAAGATTTAAAACACAAAACCAACTCGCCTAGTCTTTTCAGACGATTTTTTAGACAGCCAACTGCTCAACAATCAGCCCACAACAACAATAAAACCCACTGCAGACCCGCAACAGGAACTGGTCCTGTCATCGGGTTCACATCTGGAGGCAAGATGAGAAAGCAGCACTTGTGGAAGCCGCTCGCGGCTTCGATCGCACTGGCCCTGTCCGCATCCGCTTACGCCAAGGTTTCACTCGAGGAAGCCGCCAAACTGGGTAACGAACTTACCTGCATGGGCGGTGTTGCAGCCGGTAACGAAGCAGGAACCATTCCCCCGTTCTCCGGCAAATGGCTGGGCACACCGCCCGGCATCGACTACACCCCCAATGTTGGTCAGCACCCGATTGATCCCTATCCCGAAGATAAACCACTGTTTCAGATCACCGGCCAGAACTGGGAAGAGTACAGGGCTAACCTGACCGAAGGTCAAATTGCTCTGTTCCAGCGCTTTCCTGACAGTTTCCGTATTCCGGTTTATCAAGGCCGTCGTGACTTCCGCTACCCTGACGAGATCTGCGAAATCGCCAAGAAAAATGCGGTAGAAGCCGAATTGATCGATGGCGGCATGGGCTACACCGGCTATATGGGCCCTATCCCCTTCCCGATTCCATCCGGTGAAAACCAGGCAATGCAGGTGCTGGCCAACCACAACTATCCGTATCGAGCATTTACCGAACTGACAGAAGTGCGCGACCTTGCCAACGTCAATACTGATGGCAATATCACTTGGGGCCGCACACGCAACGCCGCACTCAATGTTATTACTTTGCCTGACCAGATTGGCAAGCCTATTGGCGAGATCATGGCGTACAGTGATAACGCCACACTTCTACCGACTCGCGATAAGGGTAAGCGCACCGTTTCGATAGAACCGATGAACTTTGCTCAAGGCCAGCGTCTGGCCTGGACCTACAACCCGGGTACCCGCCGAGTGCGCCAGTTGCCTGAGTATGGCTTTGACACGCCGGCTGCAGGCACCTCAGGCAAGATGACGATCGATCAGGACCGTCTGATGAACGGCTCTCCTGAACGCTACAACTGGGAGCTAAAAGGCAAGCGTGAAATCTATGTTCCCGCCAATGCTTACCGCGTTCATGAGGAAAGCGTTTCATATGATGAACTTTTGGCTCCAAACCACCCCAATCCCGATCTACTTCGCTACGAGCTTCGCCGTGTCTGGGTACTTGAAGGTAGCCTGAAAGACACCCACCGTCACAAATTTGGCAAACGCGTACTGTTCATTGATGAAGATACCTGGCACGGCGTGATGAGTGATTACTACGACACTCGCGGCGAGCTCGTTAACCACGGTTTCGTCAACTACTACTACGCATTTGATATGAAGGCCTGGCAGGCAGGCACCAGCTTCTTTCAGGATCTGGCCACAGGTGGCTACGTAGCCTACAACCTGTTCCAGGATCAGGAAAAAGGTCCAATTCTCAATGCTGGAGGTCTCACTTCAGATAACTTCACACCTGCCGCATTGCGTCGGCGTGCCCACTAAGGTCAGCGAGGAGATTGTCGTGACAGTATTCAAACCCAAATTACTGGCCCTCGCTATCGTTGCTGCAGGTGCCACCTCTTCGGCAATGGCCGGAGAAAGTATCGATATGGGCAACGGTGTTACCTTGGACTGGAAGGGCACGCTGAGCTACGGCGCAACTGTGCGACTGGAAGATCAGGAGAACACCCTGACCAGCAGCGGTAACCGCAATTTTGATCAGGGTGACTTGACCAACAACCGTCTGTCACTGTTAATGGAAGGCCGTCTGCACAAGGGCAACAGCGGTCTGGTATTTTCGGCCAGTACCTTCTACGACGACGTATACCAGGACAACAGCAAATTCTCGGATGAGGCCGAAAAATATCACGGCGGCTACACTCGACTGCTGGATCTGTATGGCTATACCAGTTTTGCACTGGGTAACCAGAGCCATCTGGATCTTCGCCTTGGCAAGCATGTTGTGGCTTGGGGTGAAGCGCTATTCATGCCGAGCATTTCACTGGCTCAGGGTCCTTCTGATGGAACAAAGAGCGGTATTCCCGGTGTAGAAGTTAAAGACATCCTACTGCCAGAGGACCAGATTTCTGCTCAGCTCGAAATCAATCCGAACTGGTCTTTGTTAGCGCATGCCCAATATAACTGGCATCCGACGCAGGTTCCCGAACCCGGCTCTTTTTTGAGCACCGGTGAAGCAGTTGGTGAAGGAGCAACCTGTTTGACTGCCGCCCCCGGTCAACCCTGCGGATTCGGTAATCGCGGCAACGATATCGAGCCTGACGAATTTGGTCAGTGGGGCGTGGGTACCCGGTTCCGCACCAGCCTTGAAACCGAGTGGGGTCTTTACTACCTGAAATACCATGACCGTATACCGCTGCCTGAAGTCAGCGCTATGACAAACTCCTACCGCGTACGCTATTTCGATGATGTCGAGCTATACGGTGCTACTGTCTCGACTTCCTTCGGAATGGCATCCGTTGCCGGTGAGATCTCCTACAAGAAGGGAGCGCCTGTACTGTTGAATACACCAGTTGTCGCAGGCACCCCGACTCGTGCCGACATCATGCAAACCAACGTAAACGCCATTTTCAACTTCGGCCGCTCATGGCTGGCTGATACTGCAACCCTGACGACCGAACTGTCTTATGTTGATATCATCGACGTGGACAAGCGCGGCGCCATCGGCATACCTGGAACCGAAACTGATGAACTGCTTTACAGCGGCCATGGCCTTGCATTCTCCAGCAGTCTGTCATTGAGCTATCCGGGTATTACCGAAAGCTGGGACCTGAGCGTCCCACTGGCTTACTCCCGTCAGATCAGCGGCCGTACGTTGACCGGTGGTGTCGGTGGTGAAGGTGATCACCGTTTCAGTATCGGTGCCGACTTCACGCACCGTACCGGCCTGCAGGTTGGGGTCAACTATCTGACCTACATGGGCGACCCGGATGCCGGAATTCCGGTGGAGCAAAAGCTGTTAACCGACCGTGACAATCTATCTCTGTCAGTGAAATACGCCTTCTAACCCGAGGCCGCTTTAACATTTTTCTTCATTCATTTTCCGGCCTCTTTGAGGCCGGTTTTTTTTGAGCAAACCGAAGAGGTTTCTCTATGCAAGACGTTGTATTCAGCAGTAGTCTGCAAGAGCAGACATCAAGCATGCCTTGGCATTCAGAATGCCATCCATACATGCTCTATAAATAGAGAAGGCTGCACAATTGGCAGCCTTCTCCACTCAATACTTGGGGTATAGTCCCCAGTGTACATTAACGACTCAGCGACTCACAAAAGCCTTCAGCGCTCGCTGTGCGGCTTCACCTCCCAGCAGTGATTCGAACAGATCCATCTCCGCCTGCATCAGGGCATCCAATTGCTCACCTGCTGCCAATTGCAAACGGCGACGGGATTGCTGCACCGCCTGAGGGTCCAGCGCCGCCAGTCGGGTCACTGCCCTGTCGACCTGATCTGAAAGCTGATCAACGGGCAAGACCGCATTGACCAGCCCACATTGGGCCGCTTCCTGTGCCGAACAGGGCTGTCCCAGCACCAGCCATTCAAAAGCCTTCACATGACCGGCCAGCTGCGGGATCAGCTGAGTGCTGCCACCCTCAGGACATAGCCCCAGCGCCACAAAGGGAAACACAAGCGCCGACTCTTCACTGGCATAGACCAGATCACAGTGCAGCAGCAGTGTTGCCCCTATGCCCACCGCCTTGCCATGGACCTGTGCCACAATTGGCTTGCGACAGGTACGCATTGCCTGCAGCAGCTTCAGGGGCGGGTCGGTACGTCGTCCCTGCTCCGGTTCGGCCAGAAAATCGGCGATATCGTTGCCGGCACTGAAACAGCCGCCTTCGGCTGCAAGCAAGATGACACGCACCTCAGGATCAGTATCACCTGCCTGAATGGCTGCGGTTAGTGCTGTATACAGTTCACGATCGAACGCATTGCGTTTGTCAGCCCGGTTCAGAGTGAGCTGCAACACCCCAGCATCCAGAGTTTGTAAAAGTGTGCTCATGCTCACCTCAATCCCTGGTCACCTGGGCACGCATGATGTTTTCAAACTGATCATGGTGCGGCGGCAGCATCCCCCATTCCGCGCGTGGATCATACTGGGGAGCGCGGAAAACCGTGCGTGCGTGGCTGAATTCCAGGAAGCCTTCATAACCGTGATAATGGCCCATGCCGGATGCGCCCACTCCGCCAAACGGTGCTTCATGCATGGCAGCATGCATCAACAGATCATTCACCGTGACGCCACCCGACAGGGTATGACTCAACAGTTTCTGCTCTTCATCCGCATCCCAGCCGAAGTAGTACAACGCCAAGGGGCGGCCCCGACCGTTGATATCAACAATCACCTCATCAAGCTTCTCATAAGGCTTGATCACCAGCGCAGAACCAAAGATCTCTTCCTGCATGATCAGGCTGTCAGCCGGCGGATCGATCACCAGCCTCAGCGGACGCTTGCGGGTTGCATCACCGGCCTCAGGGTGCGTGGACTCGATACGTACGCCACGTTTACGCGCATCCGCCAGATAGCTCTCCACGCGCTGCAGGTGTTGTTCATTAACAGCAGCAACGAGGTCCGGATTGCCATCCACATTAGGGTAGAAGTTGCGGAAGTGCTCCTTCAGCGCCGAAACCGCATGCTCAAGCTGATCGGCGGGAACATAGAGAATATCGGGGCAGATGCAGATCTGGCCGCCGTTGGTCCCCTTGGCAATGGCCAGACGACGGCAGGCGTCATCCAGGTCTGCACTGCGTCCCACGACCACCGGAGACTTGCCACCCAGCTCCAGCGTGACCGGCACCAGATTCTCGGCCGCTGCACGCATGATCTTGCGCCCAACAACCGTACTGCCGGTAAACACCAGATGATTGAACGGCGCAGCAGCAAAGGCCGCTCCCACTGTGGCGTCACCGGTGACGACGCTCACCACTTCAGGATCAAAATGAGCACCGACCAGTTCAGCCACCAGTGCAGCGGTTTGCGGCACTACCTCGGAGGGCTTGAGAATGGCGCGGTTGCCGGCGGCCAGTGCACAGGCCAGCGGGCTGAACAGGGTATACAGGGGCGCATTCCAGGTGCCGATGATGCCCACACTGCCCTTTGGCTGGTGCATGACCTCGGCCTGAGCACCCAGCTGGTCATAGGGTGAAAAAGGCGTACGCGGATCCGCCTGCATCCATTGCTCCAGATGATCACGGGCATGCTTGAGTGAACCCAGTGATCCCAGAATATCGTTCATGATCGAAAAAGCGCGCGGCCGCCCACCGGCTCCACCTTCACCAAAATCGGTTCCCATGGCATCGGCAAGGGCGTCACAATGATCAACCAGCAGATCGATCACCTGCTGGATCCGTGCCTTGCGGATTTCGGCAGGCACTCTGCCCTCACGATTGAATGCGTTCTGTTGGCGCTGCAGCAGGGCGCCAATGGCCTCTGGGGTCGTAACGGCATCAGCCATCGGTATCTCCTCGGTTCGGCTGGCGGCTTACTCAAACCACCTGTTTATATTTATGACTGTCACATTACTACCGTCTAAAGCCCCTGAATACCTCGTCCAGACGGACGACTGCAGGCCTGAACTGTTAGTCCATTAAGACGATGAACGCCCCTGTGCCCGCTGTAATACTCGACCCAGACTCACCGGCCAGCAGAGGCAGACCATGACCAATAATAACTTCGACACCAAAGCCTTCCGTACCGCGCTGGGCACATTTACCACCGGTGTCACCATCATCACAACAACCGCAGCTGACGGCACGCCGGTTGGCATAACAGCCAACAGTTTCAACTCCGTATCGCTTGACCCGCCACTGGTGCTCTGGAGCCTTGCCAAAACAGCCAACAGCCTGCCGGTATTTTCCGAATCCAAATTCTGGAACGTGCATGTACTCTCAGTCGGTCAGGAGGGGTTATCCGGACGCTTCGCGTCCCGTGGTGAAGACAAGTTCTCAGGCCTGGCGCTGGATGACGGGCTGACCAATGCCCCACTGCTACCGGACTGCACCGCACGCTTTCAGTGCCGTACGGCCTTCATGCATGATGGCGGCGACCACATCATTTTTATCGGTGAAGTGCTGAAATTCGATCAGAGCACCCTGCCGCCACTGGTGTTTCAGAGCGGACAATATGCTCTGGCAGCGCGCAAGCCTCGTGAAGAGGTGCGCCTTACCCAGGCAGAACCGCCACCAGAGTGCAGCTATACCGAAGACCTGCTCGGCTACCTGCTGGGTCGCGCCCATTTCCAGATGATCAACCGTCTGCAGGGGCTGCTTGAACAGCAGCATCTTGAGCAGGCGCAGTTCTTCATTCTATCCGTCCTCTGCATCCGTGACCGACTGACGCTGGATGAGATCAACGACTATATCGCCTACACCGGCTACACCGTCGATCAGGCCGATATGAATGTGCTAATCACGGGTGGTCATGTTGTAGTGGAACAGAATCGTTATCGCCTCACGGCGGATGGTCGAGAAGCCTCGCTGCATCAAATTGCACAGGCCAAGGCAATTGAAGAGGAACTTGTCGAAGCGCTGGGGCCGGGTGATGCCATGGCACTCAAACTGTTGCTCAAGCGCCTGATCGAGCGTACGGACCCCGGACTGCCTGATCTTTGGGCCGTTTCAGCCTGAGGCTGAATGACTCGATCATAATGCTCAATAATAACAAGGAGTTGTCATGTCCATTTTGAACAAGTTCAACCTGGAAGGTCAGGTTGCCGTGATTACCGGCGCAGGCCGTGGTCTGGGCCGAGCCATCGCGCTGGCCTATGCCGAAGCCGGTGCCGATATTGTCTGCTCCGCCCGTACCCTTGCCGATGTGGAGGCGGTTGCCGATGAAGTGCGCGCGCTGGGCCGTCGAGCCCTGGCCGTCAGCTGCGATGTGAATGATCAGAGTCAGCGTGAGGCGCTTGTCGCTTCGGCCATCGAAGGGATGGGCAGAATTACCCATCTGGTCAACAATGCCGGTGGGTCCGGTCCCAACGATCCGCTGAAAATGACCCCGGCAGACTTTGCGGCCGTGCTTGAGTTTAACGTCACCTCCGCCTATTCACTGACCCAGCTGTGTGTGCCCCACATGCGCAGCGCCGGTGGCGGCAATGTGATCAACATCACCTCGGGCGCTGCGCGCTATATCCAGAAACATTTCAGCGCCTACGGCACCGCCAAGGCGGCACTGACCCACCTGACCAAGCTGTTGGCACAGGATTTTGCCCCGCATGTTCGCGTCAATGCCATTGCACCGGGCCCCATTCGTACCGCAGCGCTGGAAAATGCCGCTCCGGCCGCCATGCTGGAAAAGATGGCGCAGAACACCCCCTTGCAGCGCATCGGTGAGCCGGAGGATATCGCTGCCGCGGCACTCTATTTTGCGACCCCCGCATCCAGCTGGGTGACCGGCAAGGTGATTGAGGTGGATGGCGGTGCTGAAGGCAGCGTGTGGGGCTGAGGAGAACAGCATGAGCAAGGAACTCCGCGAGCAGCTTGGACACGAGCTGTATCAAGCCCTGAAAGAGAGCCGAACTGTGCCGCCGCTGATTGAGCGTTACCCAGACCTGAGCATCGACGACGCCTACCACATCTCGCTACACACGCTGAAACTGCGTGAGGCCGATGGCGAACGGGTGATCGGCAAGAAGATCGGCGTCACGTCTAAAGCGGTGCAGGAGATGCTCAATGTGCACCAGCCCGACTTCGGTTTTCTGACTGATCAGATGCAATTCGAGGATGGCGCAGAGGTCAGCCTGTCACGGACCGGTCTCATACAGCCGCGCGCGGAAGGTGAAATCGCCTTTTGCTTGAAGCGGGATCTGACCGGCCCCGGGATCACGGCTGAAGATGTTCTCGCCGCTACCGCATGGGTGGCGCCCTGTTTTGAAATTGTAGATTCGCGCATCGACGACTGGCGTATCAGTATCGTGGATACAGTTGCCGACAACGCATCCTGTGGCGTGTTTGTCGTTGGTCAGATCCACACTGATCCATCCTGCCTCAATCTGGCCGCCGTGGAAATGCAGATCAACCAAAATGGTGAGCCTGCAGGTACCGGACTGGGTTCTGCCGTTCAGGGACACCCCGCCGCAGCCGTTGCCTGGCTCGCAAACACCCTGGGGGAATATGGCATTCCCTTCCGTAAGGGCGAGATCATTCTGTCCGGCGCACTGGCACCCTTGATACCGGCTGCCGCCGGCGATCACTTCAGCCTGACCGCCAAAGGGCTTGGAAGTTGCTCGATCCGTTTTGCGCCCTGACTCACTACCGAATACGACTAGCTGGAATCAAACCATGTCCAAAAAACTCAAAGCGGTCATCATTGGCCCCGGTAACATCGGCACCGACCTGCTGATGAAAATGCAGCGTTCCGAGTGGATCGAGCCGGTCTGGATGGTGGGCATCGACCCCGAGTCCGAAGGCCTCAAGCGCGCCGCCGAAATGGGCATCAAGACCTGCGCCACCGGCGTGGACGGTATCCTGCCGCACATCATTGAAGACGATATCCGTGTCGCCTTCGACGCCACCTCCGCCTATGTCCATGCCGAGAACAGCCGCAAGCTGAACGAACTGGGCGTGATCATGGTTGACCTGACCCCCGCCGCCATCGGCCCGTTCTGCATCCCGCCGGTCAATCTGACCGACCATGCCAAGAACCTGGAGATGAACGTCAACATGGTCACCTGCGGTGGCCAGGCCACCATCCCGATGGTCGCGGCGGTCAGCCGCGTACAGCCGGTTGAATACGGCGAGATCATCGCCACCGTCTCCTCCCGTTCCGTAGGCCCGGGCACCCGTCAGAACATCGACGAGTTCACCCGCACCACGGCCGGTGCCGTTGAAAAGGTCGGCGGTGCCAAAGAGGGCAAGGCGATCATCATCATCAACCCGGCCGAGCCACCGCTGATGATGCGTGACACCATCCACTGCCTCACCGAGAGCGAGCCGGATCAGGCCGCCATCACCGAGTCCGTCCACGCCATGGTGAAAGAGGTACAGAAGTACGTACCGGGTTACACCCTGGTCAACGGCCCCGTGTTTGATGGCAACAAGGTCTCCTGCTTCATGCAGGTGGAAGGGCTGGGCGACTTCCTGCCCAAGTATGCCGGCAACCTGGACATCATGACCGCTGCCGGCCTGCGCACTGCCGAGATGTTCGCTGAAGAAGCGGCCAACGGCGTCATCACACTGCCTGCACGCGGCTAAGGGGAGAACAGCACATGAACCTGAACGGCAAGAAAGTAACCCTGCACGACATGTCCCTGCGTGACGGTATGCACGCCAAGCGTCACCAGATCAGCCTGGACGAAATGGTCCGTATCGCTTCCGGCATGGACGCAGCGGGCATGCCCCTGATCGAAGTCACCCACGGCGATGGCCTGGGCGGCGCCTCCGTCAACTACGGCTTCCCGGCCCACAGCGATGAGGAATACCTCAACGCCGTGGTGCCGAAGATGAAGAACGCCAAAATCTCTGCGCTGCTGCTGCCGGGGATCGGTACCGTTGACCACCTGAAAATGGCCAAGGACTGCGGTGTCTCCACTATCCGCGTGGCCACGCACTGCACCGAAGCGGACGTGTCCGAGCAGCACATCGGCATGGCCGCGAAGATGGAAATGGATACCGTTGGCTTCCTGATGATGGCGCACATGGTCAGCCCGGAGAAGATCCTGGAACAGGCCAAACTGATGGTCAGCTACGGTGCCAACTGCATCTACGCCACTGACTCTGCCGGCTACATGCTGCCGGATGACGTGACCGCCCGCATCGGCCTGCTGCGTGCCGAGCTGCCCAAAGACGTGGAAGTGGGCTTCCACGGTCACCACAACATGGGCATGGCGATCGCCAACTCCCTGGCCGCGATCGAGGCCGGTGCCTC